>LADL02001827.1_pt1 | contig 64468 bp, 74 predicted proteins | sample 619721 | NCBI WGS metagenome assembly LADL02 (sample SAMN03397408, study PRJNA257561) | rock porewater metagenome | biome: terrestrial; feature: Opalinus Clay rock; material: porewater; isolation source: Opalinus Clay rock porewater BRC-3 borehole | place: Switzerland: Mt Terri URL, St-Ursanne ...
GGACCTTCTCCAGTATTCTGGAAAGACAATGAAGGTCGAAGAGTTCTGCGTTTCAGGCCATCCGCTAGACACCTTTGCCAGAGCAGACTCGCGAGCTGTCGGTGAGACGAGGGTTTGTGTGTTCATCGTAAGTGATGAGGTGATTGGGGGATACTCAATGCCCCTCCTTGCCCCTCGTGATACAGACGCTCGATATGGAATTACATTGTGGGCACTGGAAGGTTTACATTCAGACTCAGCCTTAGCCGCAGCAGATCTCTTGCAGAAAAAGGGCTACAACATCATCTCCTACCATGGCAGTCAGCAGTATGAACTGACCAGGGAATATCTATACAGTGTTGGAGGCGCTGCCAAGTGGATAGTCCAGCCCGTTAACCCCGATGAGTATCTGGGCAAGATTGTTAACGAGGAGATGTTTTGTGTTACAGGCCACCCTCTGGATGACTATCAGAACTCTAACTACCAGACCATGAACAAGACTTGGCTTACGGTGATTACGATTGAAGGGAAGCCGGTTTGCGGTTACTCCCATCCTGTTTACAGCCTGGAGGTAGCCAGCAAGATGACTGGGATTGCCTTTTGGACTCTGGAAGGTGAGAACCCCTACTTGGAGCCAGGATCAAAATGGCAAGAGGATATGCGTAACTGGCAGGCTAAATACGGCCCGTGAGGAACGCCTTTTGTGTAGACAGCCCCAATCCCCTTAGTTCCCTGAGAATCGCTACACCCCTGCCCCAACCCATCCCAGCCATCGAGGTGACCCATTGTTCCACCCCTTGTCCGGCTCTTACGAACCTGATCTCTTGGTGGACGGCAGTTTTTCGGTTGACAAACGCAGTGGAGGAAGGAAGCCGCAAGCAGAGCCATCTGTTACCAACTCTTCAGGTTACTGCGTGTTGTATTTCATGGGGCATTGCGATTACATAGAGATGTGCCGTAAACATATATTTGAAAGATTTTGATTGTCTTTTAAAAATAGTTAAGTGGTCAGGGGATGTTGCCTGCCGGTGGCTATCTGGTCTGTTACTATTCATCATCTATGCTGGCTTGAGCGTGCCAGCCAATCTTCTATCGGTTCGGGCAGGACTTTGTGGGCCGGTCAAGAAGTAATGATTTTGGCTGATTAGTGCGGGTGAGCACAAAGACGTCTGGCCTAGTCGCCGAAAGATTTACGTAATAAATTCCTTCAAGAAAAGGGGGGTAGCGACTCGATATGTCCGGTCTAGCGTACGACCTGGCGCATCGCCTGTCCCAGGCGCTGAGGGATAGTGAAGAGTACAAACTGTTTCTGCAACGGAGAGAGGCCGTTAAAGCCAGCCCAGAGGCGGCAAAGATGCTGGACGATTACCGTCGCCGCCAACTGCAGCTTCAGTTGAAGCATCTGCAGGGCGAGGAGATCCCGACAGAGGAGCGGGAGCGGTTTCAGAAGATTGTTGAGGCGGTCAACCTTCACAAACCCATCAATGATTTTATACAAGCAGAAGCTGCATTGGGTCAATTGATTCAGGACATCCAAAAAATACTCTTTGGCGACCTGGAGATTGGTCTTGACGAAACCCTGGATGACTTGGTCTCAAATGACGATTTAGATAATCTGGCTTCTAACGATGATCCAGATGACGACGGTCTATAGATTGCAGCTGCCTGAGATGGACTTACTACGGAACTGGGGGTAGTGAAGTGAGTGGGTATCTGGACGTATCATTATTCATGTTGGTTGGCATCGCCTTCCCCTTCATAGGGTTGGCTGTTGCCTGGCTCCTCCGGCCAGCAAGAATGTATGATGAAAAGCAATCGGTCTATGAATGCGGTGAACTCCCCTTTGGAGATGCGAGGATAAAATTCCACGCTCACTACTATATCTTTGCGCTTCTATTTGTTGTCTTTGACGTGGAGACCGTATTTCTGTATCCTTGGGCTGTTGTCTTCAAGGAGTTGGGGCTCTTCGGATTCATAGAGATGATGATATTCATCGGAATTCTTGTGGTTGGATTGATTTACGCCTGGAGAAAGAAGGTGCTCAAGTGGATCTAGACAAGATGCAGAATCAAGCCTTGGACAGTTCAGCGGAGGGCACCGAGACTATTCCTTCAGGTATTGAGGACAATCTCCCAGAGGATACAGGGCTGATTGCGGGCCGATTTCTGCCTGGAGTCGTTACGACCCAGCTACAGAAGGTTATTAACTGGGGACGGAAGAGCTCTCTCTGGTACATGCTGTTCGGCCTTGCCTGTTGCGCCATTGAGGGCCTGATGTCTGCCGGCGCCTCCCGATATGACTACGACCGTTTCGGGATGTTCTTCCGGGCGACTCCGCGTCAGACTGACCTGATGATAGTTGCGGGGACGGTAACTGAGAAGATGGCGCCGCGACTGCGCAGGCTCTACGACCAGATGGCAGAGCCGCGCTATGTCATCGCCATTGGCGCCTGCGCCATTAACGGTGGGCCCTTTAATGACGGGTACAACACCGTTCAAGGCGTTGACAAGATCATCCCGGTTGATGTCTATGTGCCGGGATGCCCGCCAAGGCCTGAAGCCGTCTACGAAGGGGTAATGAAGCTCCAGGAGATTATCAAGTATGAAGGCCTTGACAAGGGTCAAAGGGTGACGGGCTAATGACAGATGAGAAGAAGGTTGTAGACGCCAATCAGACCGAGAGCAAGCAGGAAGAAAGGGGCCGCCAGTGGATGGTTGAGGACAGGGCCGCCTTTGTGTCTCAGCTTGAGGAGGCCTTTCCAGGCTTCGAGGTCAAGGTCAATGACACCGGGCGCGTTGAGATGCTGGTGCCCCCGGACAAGTGGGTAGACACCGCCAAGAAGCTGAAGGATGAGATGGGCTTTAACTTCCTGTCCCATCTGACTGCTACTGACAGCGGTGAGGAGTTTTATGTAGTGGCACAGTTGCGAGCCCTGGCAGAGGATACAGACCTCCTCTACCGGACCCAAAAGAGCCTGATGATGAAGGCATGCGTTGACCGGGAGAACCCCGAGATTGGTACCCTTGAACCACTGTGGGCAACCGCAGACTGGATGGAGCGGGAGACCTACGATTTCTTCGGGATCGAGTTTACGGGCCACCCTGATCTCCGCAGGATTCTAACCCCTGAAGGCTTTGAGGGTTGGCCGCTGCGGAAGGACTTTCACTATGAGCGGCCAGAACGTACCAGGGTACTCAGGCCAAGGCGTTAGGGATTGAGGTGCTATCCATGTCAAATCCAAGAGAGTTTGTAACAGAGGCTGGTACCAATGAAATGGTACTCAATATGGGGCCTCAACACCCGAGCACCCACGGCGTCCTGCGTGTTGTAATAAAGCTCGAAGGCGAGACCATCAGTGAGGCCACCCCTGTCGTCGGCTACCTGCATCGCGGCGTAGCCAAGATGATGGAGAAGTGGACCTATCCGCAGATTGTGCCGATTTTGGACCGCCTGGACTATGTGGCGGCCATGAATAACGAGCTTACATACGTGATGGCTGTGGAAGAGCTCATGGATATCGAAGTTCCGGAAAGGGCCCAGTTCATCAGGGTCATTATGGCGGAGCTAAATCGCATCGCCAGCCACCTCATTTGGTGGTCCAGCTTTGTCCTTGACCTGGGCGCGATTACTCCTTTCCTCTATTCAATGAGGGAGAGAGAGACAATCCTGGACCTGTTTGAAATGGCCTCTGGGGCCCGCCTTACCTATAGCTATATGAGGATTGGCGGTGTCCGGAAGGACATATCCGACGAGTTCATCAAAAAGCTTTACAAGTACCTTGAGGTTCAGATCGACAAGCTCAAGGAGTACGAAGACATTATTATGGGTAACAGCATCTTCAAGGCCAGGACAGTTGGTGTCGGTGTTCTGAGTTCTGAAGACGCCATCAGCCTTGGCACCTCCGGGCCGATACTGAGGGCCTCCGGTGTCAAGTGGGACTTGAGGAAGGACCGGCCTTACCTGGGCTACGACCGTTTCTCCTTTAACGTAATCACAAGGGAAGAGGGAGACTGCTTGGCCAGGGCCTGGGTCAGGTTTGACGAGATCAGAGAGAGTATCAACATCATCAGGCAGGCCCTTGACATGCTGCCTGAGGGTGAGATCATGGCAAAGGTACCAAGGGTGATTAAGCCGCCTGCGGGCGAGATCTACTTTGCAACTGAAGCGCCCAAGGGTGAACAGGGTGTTTTCATTCAGAGCGATGGCTCACAGAGCCCAGCTCGGTTTGAGTGGCGCGCCCCTACCTTCATTCACCTGCAGACGATACCAAAGGTGGCGCCGGGAATGAAGATCGCTGACCTGGTAGCTATGATTGGCAGCATCGATATTATCCTGGGAGAGGTGGATAGATGATGGCTGGACTATTGAACAACTTCATATCATTAGCGGCCTTAAGTGGCCTCATGGCTACCCTCCAGGAATGGTATGCCGCCTTTACGGCCTTTGTGCCTGACTGGCTGCTGGTGCTGATTATAGCCCTGGTTAAACTGGTGCTTGTGGTTGTCTTTATCCTGCTAAATGTGCTGTTTCTCATCTGGTGGGAGAGAAAGGTGTCAGCAGCGATTCAGAACCGGCTCGGACCGATGCGGACGGGTTGGCCTCACGGATGGGCGCAGACACTGGCGGACACTATCAAGCTCCTGGTTAAGGAGGACATAGTGCCGACGGCCGTCGATAAGGCCCTGTTCATCACAGCCCCGGTGATGATCTTCGCCGCGGCCTTAATGGTGTGGGTTGTTATCCCCTTCGGGCCAGGGGCCAGTGTGGCGGACCTGAATATTGGCGTGTTGTATATCGCCGCCATTACCTCCTTCACCATGTTGGGTATCGTCATGGCGGGTTGGGCCTCTAACAACAAATGGTCCCTGATCAGCGCCATGCGAGCGGCCGCCCAGCTCATCAGCTATGAGGTTCCACTGGTGCTGGCAATCCTCGGTGTGGTGATGTTGTCGGGCTCAATGAGCATGAACAGTATCGTTGATGCTCAGAGCAGCCTTCCCTTTATAGTGCTGCAGCCCTTGGGTTTCCTGGTATTCCTCATGGCGGCTCTGGCCGAACTGAACCGGGCGCCCTTCGACCTGTCTGAGGCGGAGTCTGAACTTGTGGCAGGGTTTAACGTAGAGTACAGCGGTCTGCGCTGGGCCTTCTTCTTTTTGGCTGAATACGCAAACCTGCTGGCTACGGCAGCGATTATTACTACCCTATTTCTTGGTGGATGGCGAGGCCCATGGTTGCCTCCCTTCGTTTGGTTCATGATTAAGACCTACGGGGTTATAACGCTGATAATGTGGATACGCTGGACGCTCCCCCGCGTCAGGATTGATCAACTCACCGACATCGGCTGGAAGTTCCTACTCCCAGCGGCGTTGCTGAACATCGTCTTGACCGGACTCGGGCTAATCTACTTAGGATAGTGGGTGAGATACGATGACAGCGATTACAAAAGCCACTAAGGACATCGTGGATGTAGCGGTTAGCACCGCCAAGGGGCTTTTCGTCACCTTGAGAAACGCCTTTGGGCCCAGTGTAACCCTGCAGTATCCGAATCAGAGATGGGACCTTCCGGAGGGCTATCGCGGCGTGGTCGCTCATGTTGCTGATCCTGAGACTGGGGAGCCCAAGTGTACCGCCTGCGGTATCTGTGTCAGGGCATGTCCCCTGGGCATTATTGAGCTTACCAGCTCCAAGGATGAGGAGACCAAAAAGCGCAAGCTCGAGACCTACGACCTTGACATGTCAAGGTGCATGCTCTGCAACCTCTGTGTTGAGAGCTGTCCCTTTGACGCGCTGATGATGGCCGACAACTATGAACTTAGTGTCTATGACGCCAAGGAGCTGCACTTTGATTTGGAGCAAATGCTGGAGTTCGGAAAGGAAATGGATACCAAGAGGGAGCGGGGTGAGCTGACATGAACCTACAGACCGCAGTATTTCTGCTGCTGGCTGCCGTGGCGCTGGGTTCAGCGTACAAGGTCATAACAAGCAGGGTCATCACCCACGCCGTTATCTTTCTGGCGCTGACCTTCGTGGCCATTGCGGGTGTGTTCCTTCTTCTCAACGCGGAGTTCCTGGCCGGCGCCCAGGTTCTGATATATGCCGGCGCTGTAACCATTGTGATTGTCTTTGCCGTCATGCTGTCGAGCTTGGAAGAGCAGAGGGGCGGGGCTGGCAAGGTATCCTTCATGTGGGGTAGGGCTGGGCGTTGGATCTACCCGGTACTGGCGGCCGTGGGTTTCGCCGGCGTGATGCTGGCCATCTATGCCAGGACTGAATGGCCTATCAGCAGTGCGGCGCCTGCGACTGACACCTCGGCCGCCCTGGCAAGGGAGTTGTTTACCATCTATGCCATTCCCTTTGAGATTGCTTCGGTAATCCTGCTGGTGGCCATGGTAGGCGCAATTATCCTGACGATGAAGGAGGAGGAGGGCTAGATGATACCTCTTAACTTCGTACTGGTATTCGGGGCCCTCCTGTTTGGGCTAGGCCTTTTCGGGGCACTGACCAGGGCCAACGCCATCATGGTGCTGATGTCAATTGAGATTATGCTCAATGCCGTCAACATCAATATGGTGGCCTTTGCCCGGTACGTTACTCCTGACCTGATGGCAGGGCAGATCTTCGCCCTTTTCATCATGGCTGTCGCTGCCGCTGAGGCGGCTGTGGGGCTGGCGATCGTAATGGCGATCGTCCGCCAGCGCGGTACCATTGATGTGGACAAGATTAACCTGCTGAAGTGGTAATAGCCGGACGGTGTATGATTAGAGGGTTGATGGGAAGAAAGGCGATGCCAGAAAGGTGAGAGATATGCTGGAGTACGCTTGGATAATTCCATTACTCCCGCTGACCGGCTGGGTCCTGATGGTGTTCTTTGGACACCGGATGAAGAACGGCGGAGACATCTTTGGCCCCTTATCTGTGGGGGCAGCCTTCGTTCTGTCCGTGCCGGTTTTGGCCCAGGTGATTGGCGGAGAGACAATAAACAGATCGTTCACGTGGTTGGAGATTGGCAAGTACCACATTGAGATGGGCTATGCCATAGATGGCCTGGCGGCTGTGTTACTAACAGCCATCAGCTTCGTGGCCTTCTGTATCCATCTCTACTCGATTGGATACATGCACGGTGATGTCAGGTACGAGCGTTATTTCGCCAACATCACCCTGTTTACAACAGGCATGTTGACACTGCTTGTGGCCAACAACTTCCTGCTGTTTCTGATCGCATGGGAGATCATGGGCCTGTGTTCATACCTGCTCATTGGCCACTGGTTCGAGAAAAAGGGACCGCAGGATGCCTCAATGAAGGCCTTTATCACAACTCGCATTGGCGATGTCGGCCTGTTCATTGGTATCATCTTGCTGTTTTCAGCCACAGGCACCTTTAGCTTTGAGAAGATCTTCCATGCTGCAGAGCACGGGGAGATTGGGGGGGCATTCCTGACCATCGCGGTGCTTGCCCTGTTCATGGGGGCCGTCGGTAAGTCGGCGCAGTTTCCCTTACACGTGTGGTTGCCTGATGCGATGGAGGGCCCAACCTCGGTTAGCGCCCTCATCCACGCGGCAACGATGGTAGCGGCTGGCGTCTACCTGGTGGCGCGGGCATTCCCGCTCTTCCATCTTTCGACAACAGCCATGCTGGTGGTGGCCTTTATTGGCGCCTTTACGGCTCTGTTCGCGGCGACAATTGCAACCGTGATGGAGGACATAAAGCGGGTTCTTGCTTACTCGACAATCAGTCAACTGGGTTACATGATGCTGGCCCTTGGTGTGGGCGGCCTGACTGCTGGTGTTTTTCACCTGACAACCCACGCCATTTTCAAGGCGCTGCTGTTCCTGGGTTCAGGAAGTGTAATCCATGCGGTGCATACCCAGAACATGCACGAGATGGGCGGACTCCTGAAGAAGTTGCCGATTACCGGTTGGACTTTCCTCTTCGGTACCGCGGCCCTTGCAGGACTGCCACCCTTCGCGGGCTTCTGGTCAAAGGATGAGATCCTGCTTGACGCGTTTCATTCAGAATACAAGATCCTGTTCTGGATGGGTGTAGCGGCGGCGTTCTTGACGGCCTTCTACATGACGAGACTGGTGATACTGACCTTCTTCGGACAGCCGAGAGACAGACATGCTTACGATCATGCTCATGAGTCGCCCTGGACGATTACAGTGCCTCTGTCGCTTCTGGCCATCCTGTCACTGACAGTGGGGTTTGTGAACTCGCCCTACATGGGCTACCGCTTTACGGAGTTGGTGCACTTTGGGCATCATACAGTGCCCCACAGCAGTTTCGTGCAGACAGTGGCCTTAATCTCAGCATTCGGAGGCATCCTGGTGGGATGGCTGATATTCGGGGCCGGGATAATCTCACGCAGGTCGATAATTACGGGGCTGAGGCCCGCCTACGTTGTTATCAAGAACAAGTACTATGTGGATGAGTTCTACCAACTTGTCATCGTGCGGCCGGTACTGGCTCTCGCCAGTCTGTCAGGTCGTTTTGACCTTGGGGTTATCGACTGGATTGTAAACGCGGTCGGTTGGGGCACAAGCCAGATCAGCAGGTTGTCGGGTTGGTTTGACATGGCTGGCGTTGACGGCGCCGTTAACGGTATTGCTAACACCACTATGGCCAGTGGCGCGCAGCTTCGCAAGGCGCAGACCGGCTACATTCAGCAGTACCTGTTGGCCCTGGTTGGGACTATGGTTGTAGGTCTGATACTATTTCAGTTTATAGGAGGGTAAGGTGCTATGAACTTCCCTATTCTAAGTCTATTAGTATGGATACCCGTACTGGGAAGCCTGGTAATCCTGTTCCTCAACCGAGATAAGGAGGAGCTTATCAAGCGCGTTGCGCTTGCTTTTACCATTATTCCTCTCATCCTGGCGATAATGCTCTGGGCTAGCTTTGACCAAGGTGTGCCTGGAATGCAGTTTGTTGAACAGTTTGACTGGATCCCCAGCTTGGGAATTAGCTACTACTTTGGTGTTGACGGAATCAGTATGCCCATGGTGCTCCTGACGGTAATCATCTCGGCCCTGGCCGCGCTGGCCTCTTTTGGTATCAACAAGAGGGTCAAGGAGTACTTTGTGCTGTTCCTGCTGTTGGAAACCGGAATGATGGGTGTTTTCCTTGCCCTGGACTACGTCTTCTTCTACGTATTCTGGGAGCTGGTCCTGGTGCCGATGTACTTCCTGATCGGTATCTGGGGTGGCCCAAGGCGGGAGTACGCCGCGCTGAAGTTCTTTATCTATACCCTAATCGGTAGCGTCATCATGCTTGTAGGTATCCTGGCCCTGTACTTTGCCAGCGGGGCGGAGACCTTTGCGATCCTGGGGATTGCCGACAGGATTGCTGAAGCCGGCATGAGCCTCAGGTGGCAGTGGTGGGTATTCCTTGCCCTGTTCCTTGGCTTTGCCGTTAAGGTGCCGGTATTCCCGTTCCACACATGGCTACCTGACGCACACGTTGAGGCGCCAACACCTATCAGTGTTATCCTTGCCGGTGTGCTCCTGAAGATGGGCACATACGGACTTGTGAGGATCTCGATGACAACCTTGCCAGAGGCGTTACAGATGTTTACCTGGCCTCTGTTGATACTAGGTATCATCAATCTGATGTACGGCGCCCTGGTGGCGATGGCGCAGCGAGATGTGAAACGGCTTGTTGCATACTCCTCCGTCAGCCACATGGGCTTTGTCCTGATTGGCCTTGCGGCGGGTTCTGCAACCGCTATCAATGGAGCCATCTATCAGATGTTCTCCCACGGTTTGATATCAGGCATGCTCTTCCTGATGGTGGGTGTGTTCTATGACAGGTTCCACACCCGGGACATGGATACCATGGGGGGCCTCTTCGTGTCGCAGCCTGTTGCTGCAACGCTGATGGCCTTCGCGGCCTTCGCGTCTCTGGGCCTGCCGGGTCTGAGCGGCTTCATTGCCGAGTTCTTCACCCTGTTGGGAGCGTACCCTGTCTTTAAGGCCCCGGTGATCATCGCTGTCTTTGGCATTGTGCTGACAGCAGCATACTATCTGCTGATGATGCGGGATATCTTGATGGGAGAGGGCAAACCCGAATACATGGAGCATCCCGACGCCAGCCCAAGAGAAATGGCCACCCTTGTACCGCTGGTTGGCCTGATCCTTCTCTTCGGCGTCATGCCATCATTACTGGTTAATATGATGAACGAGTCCGTACTGGCGCTGGTGAGTAGGTTAGGAGGAATCTAAAGTGCTGGGCAATGCGTTAAAAGCGGCTGAACTAATACATATCCTGCCGGAAATTGCCCTTACCATTGCCGCAACCGTCTTACTGCTTATGGCCTTTGGCGAGGAAACTGAAGGCCGGGCCAAGAAGCTCGGATGGTTCAGTGTTGTGGCAGTGCTCGTCGCCCTGCTTCTGACACAGCCAATGTGGGGGAACTTCGACGGTGGGCAGGTACTAAACCGGATGGTTGTTAGTGATGCCTTCAGCCTGTACTTCAAGGTTATCCTCCTGGGCATAGCGTTGCTAGTGGCGCTCCTTGCCATGGAGTACGTTGGCAAGCACAGGATCATGGCGGCTGAGTTCTTCAGCCTGTTGCTGTTCGCGGTGGTGGGCACAACCCTCATCGCTGCCAGCCTTGACATCCTCATGATCTACCTGGCGCTGGAGCTGATGTCCATACCATCCTATATCCTGGCAGGTACGCGTAGGACAGACCCAAAATCGAATGAAGCGTCAATCAAGTACTTCCTCATGGGGGCAATGGCCTCGGCCATTATTCTCTTTGGTATGAGCCTGCTCTTTGGCCTCACAGGAAGCACTAACCTGGTAGATATAGCGTCACTGCTGACAGTTGACACCTTTGTCAACATGCCGGCGCTAATGGCAGCAGCGCTCTTCCTTGTGGCGGGCTTCGGCTTCAAGATTGCCGCCGTACCCTTCCACATGTGGGCCCCTGATGCCTATGAGGGCGCTCCGACTCCGGTCACCGCCTTCTTCTCTGCCGGCCCCAAGGTGGCTGCCTTTGCTGCCGTGCTAAGGGTGTTTATGGTGGGCTTTGGCGGCGTCGGCCTCCAGATGGAGCTCACCTGGATACTGGCTATCCTTGCTGTTATCACCATGACGGTGGGTAACCTGACGGCGTTGCAGCAAACCAACATCAAGCGTATGCTGGCATACTCGTCCATAAGTCATGTTGGCTACGCGTTGGTCGGTCTGGTTGTCGGGACCCTGCAAGGCATTGAGGCCACCGTCTACTACCTGTTGGCGTATGTCTTCGTCAACCTGGGCGCCTTTGCCGTTGTAATCATGCTGAACAACGCTGGAATGGGCAGTGAGATAGAAGACTTCAAGGGGCTCAGTAAGCGGTCGCCATGGGCGGCCGTGGCCCTGACGGTATTCTTCCTGTCTCTGATCGGTATTCCGCCAGCAGCGGGCTTCTTCGCGAAGTTCTTCATCTTCTCGGCGGCGGTTCAGTCCGGATGGATTTGGCTGGCCCTTGTGGTGGTTGTAAACAGCGCCATCTCAGTAGGATACTACTACGGCAGTGTTGTCCGGACCATGTGGCTTGTGGAGCCTGAGGTTGAAACCCCGGTTACAGCCGGGTTCTCTGTAAATTTGGTGATGGTGATGAGCATGATTGCCACATTCGGTCTTGCCATCTTCCTGGAGCCCTTCATCCACGCCGTGACGACGGTGGCAACTCAGCTGTAAGCCGCGGTTGCTAGTTAGATAGTAAGAGTAGCGAGACTTCTCAAGGGAGCCCTTCCATCCTGGAAGGGTTCCTTTTGTTGGTTCAAACGGCACCTCAGGCAAGGCAGGCACGCAGCGCTATCAAAGGCGACAGGCTGATCAGGCCCACAGAGCCACCCCGGCGAAAGCGCAGGTATGGCCGCTATCAACCCGAAGCTCCACAGCGCGGACCATGACTTCCTTGAGTTCTAGTTTCCGGATGGAAAAGGCCTCCTGGATCTTCCTGGTGACGGCGGCTTCAGCCTCGGCGCGAGAGTACTGTCCCGATGTCTCCATGATGACACCAAAGGACTCTTCATCTCGGGGGATACCCACGGCTACAGCGGCGCTGATTGTCTCACCGGGGCGGTCCGACGAGATGCTGGCATAGGCCGTGGGAACCAGCGACCCTGGCGCAATCAGCAGATCCTCCTCATGCTCGGCTCCGGGCGGGAGAATGCTGGTTACCCTGATGAGATTGACATTACCAAGCCCTGAACTCAGCAGGGCCGCGTCAAAGGCATTCAGGGCGGTATTTCCCCTGCCGCTACCTGCTGTAAGCGAGAACCTTCTTGGCGTTGCTAGCATGCTCTGTTGCCTCCTCGTGATTGCCTTCTCCTAGTAGCCTTCGACACAGTACAAACTACACTTCCTGTGATCTTAATAGGTGTATTCTAGATAGGTGGCTCAAAAGCTTTCTTTGACTTGACGCTGCCCTTTGGGTATATTAGACTGTGGGTTTTGCTGTTTTGTTGGCCCCACAGGTCCGCGGGGTCACACAACCATCGTATAGATGCTTTCACTTCAGGAAGGGGTTTAACGTGACCGAGTTAATGGAGTTACTCATCCTCTTATCAATCATCATTCTGGGGGCTAAGGCTGGCGCCGTCATTAGCAATCGCCTGGGGCAGCCAGCAGTTCTGGGGGAGCTGTTAGTCGGGCTTATTCTGGGTCCAACGGTCCTCAATATTCTGCACTGGCCCATCTTCACCCACGCCGGGAACATTGAGATTGTTGTGAAGAACATGGCAGAGTTGGGTGTCATCTTACTCATGTTCCTGGCTGGATTTGAGACAGATCTCAAGGAGATGCGGCGTGTCGGCGCTGCCGCCCTTGGTGGCGGAGTTGGGGGTGTCATCTTCCCCCTATTCTTCGGTACTTGGCTCAGCCTGGCCTTCGGTTTCTCCCTTGCCGAGAGTGTGTTTATCGGGACAACGCTCACCGCCACCAGTGTCAGTATCACGGCTCAGACCCTGATTGAGTTGAGACACCTGCGCTCTAAAGAGGGTACAGCCATCCTGGGTTCTGCAGTAGTCGACGACATCCTGGGTATTATCATCCTCTCGCTGGTGGTGGCCTTCTACGCTGGCGGCGGGGGCCTTGACGCCGGTAGCATTGGTCTCATCTTTCTGAGGATGGCAGGGTTCTTCGTTGTCTCTATCTTGATTGGTGTCTTCCTCTTTGAGGGGCTCACTGAGTGGGTCAAGAGAATGCCGGCCAGTGAAATCTTGTTCGCCTTTGCCCTTGTTCTCGGCCTCTTCTACTCCTTTGCCGCCGAGGCCCTGGGCGGTGTCGCCGCCATCACCGGCGCCTATATCGCTGGCTTGCTCCTGGCCCAGACCCCGTCAAAGCACTTCGTTGAAGAGCGGCTCAAGATAACGGCCTACGGCTTCTTTGTCCCAATCTTCTTTGTCTCAATTGGCCTTGAGACCAATGCCCTGGCCGTTGGCGGGTCTGCGACCATCCTCTCATTTACCGCCCTCATAATTGTCGTCTCTGTGATCACCAAGATTGTCGGTTCTGGCCTGGGCACCTTGTTGGCTGGCTTTAAGCCGCTGGAAGCCCTCAGGGTTGGTACCGGGATGGTGTCTCGTGGTGAGGTTGCGCTGATTGTCGCCAACATTGGGCTGCGGGCGGGAGTGATTACTGAGGGCATATTCTCTATCCTGATTGTTATGACCCTCTTCACCACTCTGGTAACACCGATTCTCCTGAGAATGGTATTTCCAAAAGAGCCCGACAGGCAGCGCCCTGCCAGGACTGAGGCAGCTACAGCCGAGGGTGAGTAGGTAAGAACTACGAGGCCGGGGGCTGCGCGGATAAGCCAAGGGGGTACAGTTGTCTTGAAGATAGATGCCCATGCCCATATAATGCCCCCGGACATAGCTGCAAGGGAAGCCCGTTTTAGGGAGCGGGATCCCTACTTCAAGCTGCTTACCGACAGCCCCAGCAACCGGTATGCAACCGCCGAAGACGTCATCGCCCACCTCGACGAGTATGGCTTTGACAAAGCCGTTGTCTGCGGCTGGGCCTTCAGGGACGCCGGCCTTTGTCGAGAGACGAATGACTACGTGATCGATGCCGTGGCTCGCCATCCTCAGCGCCTGATCGGCCTTGCCTGCCTTCAGCCAGTAGATCCGGGCCTGGAGGGTGAGATAGAGCGGTGCGTTAGCGCCGGGCTCTCTGGGGTTGGCGAATTGATGCCCCAGGGACAGGGCTTTCGGCTGGATGACCCTGGTGACATGGGACCCCTTGCAGGCCTCCTGAGGGAATTGGATCTACCGCTGCTGGTGCATACCAATGAGCCAGTCGGTCATCAGTATCCGGGAAAGACACAGACCTCCGTGAAGCAGGCAGCCGCCTTTGCAGCCGCTAACCCCGATCTCAGAATTGTCTTTGCGCACTGGGGCGGTGGGCTTTTCTTCTATGAGCTCATGCCTGAACTGAGGACAGCCTTCCAGAACGTCTATTATGACACCGCTGCCAGCCCCTTCCTGTATGAGGCAGGGGTATACGAGGCCGTAGCCGCCTGCGGCGTTGCCCACAAGGTGCTGTTGGCCACTGATTATCCACTTCTGCCCCTGGGGCGGTACCTGAGACAGCTTGAGGCAACGTCTCTGACCCAGGAGCAACTGAAACTGATAATGGGTCAGAACGCTGCCTCCGTCTTCAAACAGTAGTGTCCAGGGGCATTCAGGAGTATCCCAGGGTTCTAAGATAGGGTTAAGCCCATCGGGATGATGTCATGATGGGGCCGCGCTGTCAGGACCCCGCCACCTCGGTCTCAAATTCCTCCCGTGCTGCCGCCAGCATCTGGTCATCAAGCATCAGGTCAAGGGCTGTAATGGCCAGGGCCTTAGCGGCCAGAACCGCTGCCTCACGCGCCCTGGGTGAGGCCGAAGCCTCTGTGAATTCGCGGCTGTGGCCAACTGCGTCATCGGTTATGGCAACATAGGGATGGATAGTGGGTACTGTGAGACTGACGTTCCCAATGTCCGAGGAGCCTGAACCAACGGTGGGGTCAACGATGGTAATGTCGGTGATGCCGAGGTACTCCAGGTTGGCCTTGAAGCCCTGAACCATTACCCTGTTGGGCCGACGTTCAGCGTACAGAACGCCTTCCTCAACATCAAGGTTGGCGCCAGCAGCCAGGGCACCGGCTTCGGCGCACCGGATGACCTTCTCCTGCACCTCATCGAGGTACTCCCGGCTACGGGCCCTCACAATGAACTTGCCTTCAGCCAGCTCTGGCACGATGTTTGGGGCATCGCCACCCTTACTAACTATTCCGTGGATCCTGACCTCCTCCTTAAGGTGCTGTCTCAAGGCATTTACACCGTTGAAGGTCTGAAGGAGGCCGTCCAAGGCGTTTATACCCTTCTCAGGTGAGCCCGCGGCGTGCGCTGGTCTCCCATGGAAGGTGAAGGTCAGGCTGCGGGCAGCCAGGGCGCCCCTTCCCAGCAGGAACCGGGAGGCTGGATGGACCATCATGGCGGCGTCCACACCGTCGAAGACGCCGTCCTCAACCATGTAGACCTTGCCGCCCCCACCCTCCTCGGCGGGAGTGCCCAGGACCCAGACGGTTCCAGGCAATTCCTGGCCGAGGCCCGCAAGGCCCATGCCTGCTCCTACAGCCGCCGCCGCGATTACATTATGTCCGCAGGCGTGACCGATCTCTGGTAGGGCATCGTACTCAGCCAGCAGGGCTATGACAGGCTGAGGGTGGCCTCCAGAGACAGGCAGGGTCGCCTTGAAGGCGGTCTCGAGCCCAGCGATGCCTCGTTCAACGGCGAACCCAGACCCCTGGAGGGCCGCGGATAGCAGATCTGCCGCCTTGAACTCCTCAAAGGCTAGCTCAGGATTGGAGTGAATCTGATCACTTATTTCGACGATTTCATCAGCGCGCCGGTCAATTAGTTCCATGACCTTGTCCTTTAATCTCTGGATATCCTGTTGCGACATTTCGAGAACCTCCCCTTTCTACGTGCGTCTACTAGTGTCTTTCACCGCAGTTGGGGGGAATCTCCTCTAGACTCCCGAGTTTTTAGGAAAAATTTTCGATTCTTGCGAAACGGATTCTAGCAGGGGTTTTAATTGTCGAAGACCGTTGATAGCTGGGGATGGGGAGAAAAACATGCATTATCGTGCAGGAATTACCAACAACCTATCGAATATGTGTTTTGTTAGCTCTATTAAAGCCCAGTTTACAACGGGAATCAAACTTAATATTGTGGCTCTGCTTAACCTAACGAAATGGCAAACCCATCGCAAGGTGGGGGCGCAAAGCCACGGGTCCAGTGTGATCGCCGGGTTACCGAAAGGGTTAAAGTCCGTAATTGCTGGGTCTGTTCGCTTCATTGGGTACTGGAACAGACCTTTGCTATGCAGGGCTCGCCGCCCAGGGAAGGGCGGTGAAGGCACCATGGAGGGGTGATGCAAGGATGTCATCGAAGCTGTTTGGGGGTATACTACCCCTGCTTGAGCGCAGTCTCGACGCAGCAACTCTACGCCAACAGGTCATAGCAGACAACATCGCAAACATCGACACACCAGGCTATAAACGCTCTACAGTGGCCTTTGATGAACAGCTGCAGCAGGCTCTGGGGCGAGGGGGATTTGACCGTCGCAGCGCGAAGCACCCATCCTCCCACAACTCAGCCGTAGATGGCGTAGATGTGAGCCAGATTACACCGACGGTAGTTAAGGATAGAAGTAGCACTCACCGGCTAGATGGAAACAATGTAGATATAGAGATCGAAATGACCCGCTTGGCAAAGAACTCTCTGACTTACGCGATGCTCGTCAGGCAGCTTGGAAGTCGCTATGACTGGCTTCGCGCAGCGATCACAGGAGGGAGGCGTTAGGCGGTGTTTCTTTTTAAAGCCATTGATGCGAGCGCATCGGGCCTCACCGCGCAACGACTTAGGCTTGACCTGATTGCCGACAACATCGCTAACATATCCACTACGAGAACTGCCGAGGGCGGACCCTATCGCCGCCGGGTACCGGTATTTGTTCCCCAGAATAACGGCGCCCTGTCCTTTCAGACGGAACTAAACCGGGCTCTGGAAGGGGGCAGTGGGGGGCCTCGTGTGGCCGCCATCATCGACGATCCGCGCCCAGGGCCTCTTAACTACGACCCGTCACATCCAGATGCCAGGGCCGATGGATTTGTTGAGATGCCCAACGTCAACGTTGTTACCGAGATGTCCAATATGATTGCTGCTACCAGGGCCTATGATGCCAATGTCACTGTAATGAACGCCGCCAAGGACATAGCCCAACGCGCCCTGGAGATAGGCAGGGGTTAGATGCTGACATCACGATTAACAAAAGGGTCAGGTGAGGGACTGTGAAGATTCCACCAAAGATCGCGTCCCCCATCTCTGCCAGTGGCGCGGGGATGACGGGCAAAATCGGCCTCAACGAGGCCAAGGGCACGGGAGACTTCTCTCAAATGTTGAAGCAGGCCATAACAAAGGTCAACGATCTTCAGGTAGACGCCGACCGGGCTACCGAAAGCGTGCTGGCCGGCCAGACAACCGACCTTCACAGGGTGATGATTGCCACGGAGAAGGCCAACATCGCGCTCCAGTTGGCAATTGAGGTTAGAAACAAGGTTGTAAGCGCCTATGAAGAGATAATGAGAATGCCTGTGTAGGTTGCTTCCCACAGTGGGGAGATGAGTGCGGGGGGAAGTCTAGATGCCGGAAGCGTTGGTTCAGTTGCAGGCCACCATAGTTGAATACTGGGAATCTCTATCACCACCCCAGAAGATGGTGGTAGTTGGCATCTTTGTCAGTGTCATCGTTGCCCTTATCGCCTTGACATACCTCTACTCCCAGGGACCCGCCTATGAGCCATTGTTCTCAAACCTGGGGCCTCAGGATGCCTCAGCCATTACCGAGATCCTTGAGGAGCAGGGGATCCCCTACCACCTCACAGGGAGCGGAGACGTAATAGAAGTGCCCTCTGATCGGGTCCACGCTACACGGATATCCCTGGCAGCTCAGGGCCTCCCCAGTGGAGGGGTTGTAGGGTTTGAGATATTTGACCAAACAAGTTTGGGGACTACAGATTTTGTCAGCAGGATCAACTATGTTAGAGCCCTTGAGGGGGAGCTGACCCGGACGATAGTGCAACTCCGCCAGGTCAAGGGAGCCCGGGTCCACATAGTGTTGCCAGAGCCCAGCCTCTTTGCCAAGGATACCAAACCTTCTTCAGCCGCGGTGCTGCTGCAGTTGGTTCCGGGGGCGAGGATTGAGCCCTGGCAGGTACAGGGGATAATGCACCTTCTTGTTAGCAGCGTTGAGGGGCTTGAAGCCGGCAACGTTACCGTCATAGATCACACAGGGACAATTCTCTCAGCGGGGATGGCTCATTCAGACGGTACAGGATCCACAGGTCCCGGCTCAGCCCTGGAAGGCATTGAGGTCCAGCGCCAGTTTGAGGGACGCCTCCAGGCAAGTGTGCAGACCCTGCTGGAGCAGGTCTTCGGCACTGGGAACGTCCTGGTCCGGGTCACCGCGGAACTGAGCATGGATCAGAGGATCGTTACCAAGGACCTCTTTGAGCCGGTTGTTGACGATGAGGGGATCATCCGCAGTATGGAGGAACTACAGGAATTCTTTCAGGGGACAAGCCCTTCTGAAGGTGGAGTGCCCGGGGTTGACAGCAATATTCCCGGTTATGACACCACTTCAGGGGGCGAGGCCAGCTCTCAGAGTGAGACCAGCCAGACCTCTGTCTATTATGAGATAAACGAGATTCAGGAACACATTGTGGTGGCCCCAGGTTCGGTGAAGAGACTATCAGTGGCCGTTGTCCTCAACCAGGATGTAACGGAAGAGCAGCGTCAGGCCATCAGGGATACGGTGGCTGCTGCTATCGGTTTTGATACTCAGCGTAATGACCAGATTAACGTCACCGGATTTGAGTTCAATCAGGACCTTACCCAGGCGCTCCTGGCTGATCTCGAGAGAAGCCAGGGTCAGCAGGGCTGGGGCAGGTGGGCCTACATTGGAGCCGGTGTTCTGTTAGCCCTGGCCGTTGCCGCTTTTGGCTGGCGGACCATGACTACCCGTCGGGAGCAGGCGAAAATTGGAGAACAGCAACTCCTTGCCCTTCAGCAGCAGGCAGCAGCCCAATTAGATGATATCGACCTCGGTGGTGATGAGGGAAGCCAACTGAGACGCCAGTTGGAGGAACTGATTAGGAAGAACCCAGCCGGTGCCGCTCAGCTGTTGAAGACCTGGATTCTCAAGGACTGACAGCCCACGTAATCAGGCCGGCGAGGACAGGTTCCACCAGGGAGTTTAGCGCGTACTTACGGAGTCACGGGTAGAGAAGGATCCAAGTGAGACTAAGGAGGACTGACCGGTGTCCACAAAGGGCCTTACCGGGGCTAAAAAAGCAGCCATACTCTTAATATCTCTAGGGCCTGATTACTCTGCCCAGGTCATGAAGCACCTGAAAGAGGAAGAGATTGAGCAGCTGACCCTGGAGATCGCGGGACTGCGGAAGGTTGAGCCTGAACTCCGGCAAGGGATTATGGATGAGTTCTACCAGATGGGCGTGGCCCAGAACTACATTAGCCAGGGCGGCGTCGAGTACGCCAAGGAGATCCTGGAGAAGGCCCTGGGCAACCAGAAGGCCTTGGAGATCCTGAACCGTCTCACAAGCACTCTGCAGGTCCGGCCCTTCGACGCCATAAGAAAGACGGACCCATCGCAGCTCCTTAACTTTCTTCAGGGAGAGAACTCGCAGACCATCGCTCTCATCATGGCCTACCTCCGTCCGGAGCAGGCAGCAATCATAGTTGCCGCCTTGCCGCCGGACCGGCAAGCCGATGTTGCCAGGCGAATGGCCCTGATGGATCGCACCTCTCCCGAGATTATCAGAGAAGTGGAGAAGGTGCTGGAACAGAAGCTCTCATCCCTGATGACAGAGGGTTTTGCCGCCGCCGGCGGGGTTGACACGGTGGTTGGCGTCCTCAACAGCGTTGATAGAGGCACTGAGAGGAGTATCCTTGAGACCCTTGAGATAGAGGACCCAGAGCTTGTTGAGGAGATCAGGAAACGGATGCTGGTCTTCGAGGATATCGTCAGCCTTGACGACCGGTCGGTGCAGCGGGTTCTCCGCGACATTGACCTGTCCCAGGACCTGCCCCTGGCCCTCAAAAGTGCCTCTGACGAGGTCAAGGAGAAGGTCTTCAAGAACCTGTCTAGCAGGGCGCGAGAAAACATCCAGGATGATATGGCCTACCTTGGACCCGTAAGGCTAAGCTCCGTCGAAGAGGCTCAGCAGAAGATTGTCAATACCATACGCCGTCTTGAGGAAGAGGGCGAGATCATCCTCGCCAGAGGCGGAGGTGACGAGATAATTGTCTAAGGTGCTGAAAGCGAAGGAACTGACAATAAGTACTGGCTCAAGCCTTGTACCCTATATTCCCCTGGGGCCCAGGCCTGCAGTGGTCTCCGGATCCGCCCAGCGAGGCGCAAGGGTCGGCCTGCCATCCCCCGGTAATGGGTCGTCTCTGCCAGCTGCCCCCGCTCAGACTGATGACAGCGCGGGTGGCGGCGGATCTGGTGGAAATGGCAACACCTCTCCTTCCCTTACCCCAGAGGATAGGAACACCCTGCGGGCAGAGGCCTACCAGGAGTCCTATAAAGAAGGCCGCGAACAGGGGTTGACTGAGGGCTATGATGAGGGGCATAGAAAGGGATTGGATGAGGGTTACCAAGCCGGGTTGGAGCAGGGCCTGGAAGAGGGGCGGCAGACAGGTCTCAAGGAGGGCATGGCGCAAGCCAGATCTCTTTCTGAAGGCCTCCTGTCTGATGCCGAGGCCAAGCTCAAGCAGGCTGAGGAAGACTATAACTCGGTCCTTGCATCCCTCAAGCCGGAGATTATTCGCCTTGCCCTCGCCGTGAGCCGCAGGGTTGCCGGAGAGATGCTGCATGAAGACCCTCAGGGAATGCTTGGGATCCTGAGGGAAGCCCTGACGGAGGTCAAGGCGGGCCGTGTAGTCCTGAGGTTGAACCCAGATGACGCAGGTGTCATAGGTGAGCATCGACGCCGGCTGCTCTCGGAGTTCCCCTCCATCTCTGAAATCCTAGTTGAGGAGGACGAGGCTATCAAGGCTGGTGGATGTATGGTGCAGACCGAGACCGGCGAAATTGATTGCCGCATCGACCAGCGCTTCTCCCTTGTGGAGGAAGCTCTATCGGAGGTAATGGACCAATGACCGTTACTCCCGCAGAGTTATCAGACAAGATTTCACAGTGCTTGGATAGGGTCAGGTCAGTCAAACCCTACCTGCGCACCGGTAATGTAGAGAAGGTGGTTGGGCTGACGATTGAGTCCCTTGGCCCTAATGCCGCTGTAGGCGAGATCTGCCGTGTCTACCCCGCCGGCATTAAGGAGGGGTTCTCCCAGATGGAGGCCGTTGGCTTCAGGGATGGCCGGGTCCTGCTAATGCCCCTGGGAGACATGACCGGTGTCTCCGCCGGAGCTACAGTGGTCGGCACCGGCAGTGTGCTGAAGGTTTCGGTAGGTCCAGGGCTGCTAGGGAGGGTCCTGGGAGGACTGGGAAGCCCCATTGACAACAAGGGATCGATCGCGAGCGGGGCCGAGTATCCGGTGGAGGGGTTTCCCCCACCGGCCCTGGAGCGCCCCCGGATCACGACACCCCTGAGCACCGGGGTTCGCGCCATAGACACCCTTCTGACTTGCGGCAGAGGCCAGCGCATCGGGATTATGGCTGGCAGCGGCGTTGGAAAGAGCACCCTCTTGGGGATGATCGCGCGGAATACAGATGCCGATGTCAATGTTGTCGCCCTTATTGGCGAGCGTGGGCGTGAGGTGCGGGAGTTCCTTGAAAAGGACCTGGGCGCCGAGGGCCTTTCGAGATCTGTTGTCGTTGTTGCCACATCAGACCAGCCGGCCCTGGTAAGGATCAAGGCCGCCCATGTGGCACACGCCATCGCCGAGTACTTCAGAGATATTGGGAAGGATGTCCTCCTGATGATGGATTCTGTGACACGGCTCGCCATGGCCCAGAGAGAGGTGGGGCTGGCAACAGGCGAACCCCCGGCCACTCGTGGGTATACGCCGTCGGTCTTTTCGCTGCTGCCCCGGTTGCTGGAGCGGTCAGGCACATCCCCTAAGGGGACCATAACCGGGTTCTATACAGTGCTGATGGATGGTGACGATATCGACGAACCGGTGACAGACACCATCCGGGGTGTTCTCGACGGTCACGTGTTGTTGTCTAGAGACCTGGCAACGGCCAACCATTACCCGGCCATCGATATTCTGGGAAGCGTCAGTCGACTCATGGTGGACCTAGCCTCAGAGAGACATAAGGCCGTGGCCGCCAGGGTGAGGCAGGTCCTCGGAACCTACTACCAGGCCCGAGACCTGGTAAGCATTGGCGCCTATCAGAAGGGGACAGACCCGGAGACGGACTTTGCCCTTAAATACATAGATAAGGTCAATGGTTTCTTGACCCAGGGCATCGCGGATAGCCCTGGCTTTGATGAAAGCCTGGCGCTGTTGGAAGACCTTCTTCCGCTATCGGGGAACACTGGGGGCGACAATTGATGGCTAAGGGCTTCAAGTTTTCACTTCAGCGGCTATTGGATCTGGCCGAGCAGAAGGAGGCCCTGGCAAAGCTGGAGCTTAGTAAAGCTCAGCTAAGGCTGTCCTTAGAGCAGGAACGCCTGCAGGAGCTCTACCTTACGGTCAATGGAACCCGCGGGAAGGTGCTGGGGCTTTATCAGAAGGGAACCTCCGTGGCCCAGCTACGCCTCTTTAATAGCTACTTGAGGGCCTTGTCAGGGGATATCCATCGGCAGGCAGAGGTTGTTGATCAACAGGCGGAGGTTGTGTCGCGTCACAGGAGCAGAGCCATTTCTTTGGGGCAGGAACGAGAGAAGTACGCGCGCCTTCGCCAGAAGCGGTATGATGCCTACCGTCAGAAGGCTCTGAAGGATCAGCAGAAATACCTTGATGATATTCCGGCAAGCGCAGGAGGGAGATCTCATGCCTGGTAGGACCAATATGGGTCAGGACAGTAATGGAGCCGATGATCCAGGCGCAAAAAGCACTGGGAAGTACAACCGGCACGCGGACAGGACTGGCATTAGCCCTGTGTTAGCTATCATCCTTATCCTCTTCGTCCTGCTGCTGTGCTCCGCCGCTGTGGCCTATGCCTATGTGCTGATTGACACTGATGCCCAGTTTGACCTGGCCAAGCTCTCTTCCCTCCCAATCTTCGGGCGGCTCATCGAAGACGATGAACCGGATGAGGATCCCTGGGCGGAGGTTGATGCAAAGGAAACGACCTTGACTCTCTGGGAGGAAGACCTGACAGCCCTCGCGGCCCAACTAGAGGCCAAGGAGGCAGAGTTGGCCAGCAAGGAACAGCAGTTGGCGGCCTGGGAAGAGGAGTTGACCGCCCTCAGCAGTGAACTGGAGGGGAAGAAGGCATCCTACCAGCGCCTTGCAGCCATGTATGAAGAGATGCGGCCCGCCAATGCCGCCGCCCTTTTGGGGAGCATGAGTGAGAGGGAGGCCGCCAGTATCCTCGCTTACATGGATGAGGAGACCGCCGCCAAGATCCTGCAGGCCATGAACACGAGCCAGGCGGCGCGCCTGATTGAGGCCATGAAGCCAGAAGGTTAAGGGCTGTCGCTAGAAGCACCGGTAATCCAGTGTTACCGACAACATACAAGACAATGAAAGCGAGGACAGGAGAGAAGGGAGGAGAAGATGACTCAAATGCAACTCATGGCCGTTGGGTCTCTAGAGCCGAGCCAAGCTCCAAACCGTGCTTTAGCAGCCCGGGACAGTGAGAGACCGGGAGCAAGGCGGGATCGCCCCGGCATTAGTCATGAGGTTCCGTCAGAGAGACCCTTCGCTGACCATCTCAAGAGGGCTGAATCCCAGCGACACCGCAGTTCAGGTTCGCCCGAGGACAAGCAGCGGTCACGAAGTGAGGGCCCCGTTTCAGAAGAGGCCAGCCAAGCCCCTGGTCATGAAAAGGGAAAGCAGTGGGCCAGTGGGGAGGCAAGCGGTGACAATGTCCAGTTGCCGGAAGGCCTGGCGCCGTCGGCTCTGGACCTTTTAGCAGATGCCTCCACAGACTCCACGGCCTTGGCTTCACCATCTGAAGTAGAGGCAGCCACAGCCGATGGGCGTCTTTTAGAGGGAACCGGCTACGGTCCGTCCATAGCTGAGAACGGCACCGAGAGTGTGGGCGCGGCTGGTGCTGGCCAGGTGGGCGCCGCCTTGGAAGGGGGTACCGGAACCATCGGTGCAGGACAGCAGCGGTTGGCGGAGATTGATGACGGCAGTTCCCTTCCCAAGGATGGTGCTGACGCCGCTAGCAGTATGTCCGACAAGGCTGTAGCAAGCAGTGAGCTTACTAAGGCCCCTCAGGACAAAGGCGGCGCCATCAAGGAATCGGCGGAGAGAGGATCGGGCCAAGGCGGTAACTGGCAGATGCAGGGCTCCTCAGATGTAAGGGCAGCTGAAGCCAAGGCCAACCCAGAGCAACAGAACAACGCTGGTCAGCTCAGGCATCCCGGCGCTGGGGATACCCGGGGCACCGCGCTGACGGGTACCAGTGGAGAAGGGCCATACCAGGCCGTTCCTGCCAATGCAGCCAGTGGAACCCTTGGTACCAACCCTGCCCAGAGCAGTAGAGAAGGCCAAGCCCAGACCACCGACGAAACCGGGCAGGGATCCATTACCCTTGAGAATGACGGCGCCATCTCCGAGATTGAGATGGTTGCTGAGGGTGGAGCCGACGACGCCAGGGTCAGGGAGCCCAAAGGCAGTAGCGTCCCTGAAGCTATCAATGATGATATCGAAAAGGCCATGGCAGGTCCCTCCCCCAACCATGAGGTGACCGAGGCCACCGGGCTGACTAATAGGCCTCAGCCAATCGTCAGCAACCAGGCCTTTGATGCCCAGTCCGCGACAGCCAAGGGAACAGGAGAGCTTGCGGCAGATCCTCAGCCCCCTGGTCCAGCGGAGACGACTATTGAGCCTCAGGAAGTGATGAAGGAGGTCGTGACCCGGACCAGAATGGTCAGGAACGGAGAATCAAGCGCCATGATAATCCGGTTGAAACCAGAGCATCTGGGTGAGGTGCGGGTAGAGATCAGGGTAACAGGAAACCAGGTCTCCGCTCACTTCGCAACACCCTCCCGGGATGTGCAGGACGTCCTGATGCAGAACATCCAGCAGTTGAGAACGGCCTTTGCCGGCCGAGATCTTAACCTGACGGCCATCGATGTGTCCAGGGGTAACGATGGTGACCAGGAATCGGGAGGTAACCATGCCAGCCAGACCCAGAATCAGGATCAAAACTCCCGAGGCCATGGGCAGAGGCCCGGTAGAGGCCAGGCTGAATCAGGTTGGGTCCTGCCTCAAGGGTGGCAGCAAGCTGTGGGGGCTAACGCCGCAACCGTTGCTGGCCGGTCTTCCAGGCAGAGCCCCTATGGGCCAGGGTCAGGGATGGTGAACTACAGGGTATAGCCGACAATAGATACTTTACCGGTGAAGTGAAAGGAGGTAGCCCAAATGAGCAGTATCTACAATATCCAGGGTACGACGGAGACAACAGCCAGAGCCAACAGCACTGAAGTCGCGAAGAACTCGGGCTTCGGCGCCCTGGATGGCCAGGCCTTCCTACAGCTCCTTGTGACGCAGCTCAGGTACCAAGATCCCATGTCACCAACTAAGGACAGGGACTTCATGGCCCAGTTGGCGCAGTTCAGCATGCTCGAGGGCATCCTTGCCCTCCGTCAGTCACAGAAGACAACCGAGGCCATGGCCCTCATCGGTAAAGAGGTCTCAATGGCCGACCCTGATACTGGAGAGATAAAGACGGGAACGGTCTCATCGGTGAGGCTGGGCTCCGACGAGCCACTGCTGGTTGTTGGTGACCTCAAGGTTAGCCTTGACGACATAGTCTCCGTGCAGATGCCAGAACCCGACGACACTCAGGATGGGAGCTGAAGCGCCCTTGGACCACAGGATACATTCACAGCAACCGATTGCGCCCACGAAGAGTACGGGACAGCCTCGGCCTAAAGAAGACAGGCCGGTGGCTCAACCCGGGCAGTTTGACGCCTTACTCCAGAGGGAACTGGGGCAGCAGCCAATCAGGTTCTCACGGCACGCCCAGGACCGACTCAGGGCTGGAGGAAACGCGTTGAATGACGGCGATGTGGCGCGCCTGACAAGTGCCGTTGATAAGGCGGCTGCCAAGGGCTCCAGAGACACCCTGGTACTGATGGACAACACCGCCTTCATTGTCAGTGTAAAGAACCGCACGGTAATCACGGCGGTGACTGGCCAGCGGAGGCAAGAGGATGTCTTCACTAATATCGATAGCGCTGTCATAACGTGACGGAGAATTAAGGGGCTGGACCTCAGTGAGGAGGCCCTGGCCGCCGAAGGACTGAAGCGGCCAATTCTCAAACAGGAGGAGTGAGTACAAGATGATGCGTTCGCTTTTTGCTGGTGTATCCGGTCTCCGGACGCACCAGGTACGCATGGATGTACTGGGTAACAACATATCCAACGTTAATACAACGGGATTCAAGGCATCTCGGGTTACCTTTACCGAGATCTTCAATCAGACCATTAGCGGCGCCACGCGGCCAACGGCTGGCAGGGGCGGTATCAACCCCCAGCAGGTTGGCCTCGGCAACAAGATCGGCAGTGTTGATGTCATCCACGAGCAAGGGAACCTGCAGACAACCGGAAAGACCACTGACATGGCGGTCCAGGGGCGAGGTTTCTTCATAGTGGCCAGCGATGGGCAGCGGTTCTACACCAGGGCTGGCGCCTTTGACCTCGATGGTGAGGGCTACCTGGTCAACCCCGCCACCGGTATGCGGGTGCAGGGCTGGAGCGCGGACACTACAGGGGCGGTAACGGTGGATCCTACAAGCCTGTCGGATATCCGGATACCCCTTGGGGAGAACATAGCGGCGGAGGCAACCACCGAGATCAACTACATTCGCAACCTTGATGCCGCCGCCAATGTTGGCGACACCATCACCACCACCGTCTCAGTCGTGGACTCCCGGGGTGTTTACCACACCATGAGCATGGACTTTACCAACACAGCCCCAAATGCCTGGGACTGGCAGGTTGATACAGCCCTGCTCCCCGGCTATATTGGTGGCGGCAACGGTACTCTGAGCTTTGACGTCAACGGCAACTACCTGGCGTCTACCGGCGGGCCCATTCAGTTCCAGCCAACTGGTTCAGCGGTATTGTCAGTTGCACCGGACTTCAGCTCGGTAACAGGCTACGGAGGGGCAAGCTCCATCGAGGTTGGCACAAGGGATGGCTATCCCACCGGCACCCTGGAGAGCTTCACCGTTGACGCAACGGGCATGATTACCGGGGTTTTCGCGGGCAACGGCATCACCAGGGTCTTGGGCCAGGTGGGTCTTGCCAGCTTCTCAAACCCAGGCGGCCTATTAAAGCAGGGACTGAACCTCTACGGCGAGTCTAACAACTCGGGCCTGTGCCAGGTAGGTACCTCCAGCTCTGGAGGTAAGGGCAGCATTGTTGCGGGTGCCCTTGAGATGGGTAACGTTGACCTGTCTCGCGAGTTCACCGACATGATCATTACCCAACGCGGCTTCCAGGCAAACTCCCGGACAATCACAACATCCGATGAGATGCTTCAGGAGCTCGTGAATATCAAGCGTTAGTCTCTGGCCATTGCGCGCGGACCGGGCCAGGGTTGTTAGGTGAGTATCACCGGCAGCATCAGCTCTGGCCCTGGCCCGCCCAACCCAACCCAGGCCTGGCGCGGCTCAGCGCGCTGATTGGAGGCGCAGTGTTGATACGGCTCACAAGACTGGACGGCAAACAATTCATACTCAATGCCGATCTAATTGAAGTCATCGATGAGACCCCTGACACGGTAATCACCACAACCACAGGCCGGAGGTTCATTGTTTCCGAGAAGGGTGATGAGGTTGTGAAGCGGTGTATTGATTACAGGCGCGACTGCGCAGTTACCAGGGTCACCCGGCACTATCATCAGGAAGATAAGTAGGGACTGGAAGAAGGTGTTCTTATGGATCTAGCTACTGTTGTCGGCATTATTGTCGGCCTGGCCTTAATTGGCTGGTCCATGTTTAGAGGCGAAGGCATCTCCATGTTTTGGGACCCCACAAGCCTCGTGGTTGTGATGGGTGGAACCCTTGCCGCGGTGATTATCAACTTCAAATTCGACCAGCTGGCTCGGATTGGAGGGGCCCTCAAGGTTGCGTTCACAAACAGGACCCTTGACCCAGGGGAGCTCATCTCAACCCTTGTGAGCCTGGCGGAGCGGGCCCGGCGTGAGGGCCTGCTGGCCCTGGAGGATGATATTGTTGACATTGATGATCCCTTCCTCACAAAGGGACTGCAGCTTGTGGTTGACGGCAGCGACCCTGAACTCATCAGCAATGTTCTTGAAACGGAGCTAACCTTTCTCGAGGAGCGCCATCGCCTGGGCCGGGGGCTTTTTGAGACTATGGGTACTACAGCGCCGGCTTTTGGTATGGTCGGTACCCTCATGGGCCTGATCAAGATGCTTAAAAACCTGAATAACCCTGAGGCCATTGGGCCCGGGTTGGCCCTTGCGCTTCTGACGACCCTCTATGGCGCCCTCATGGCGAACCTACTGTTCAACCCCATCGCTGGTAAGCTGAAGGTAAAGAGTGCCGAAGAAGTGCTGATGAAGTCTGTGATGATCGAGGGGGTCCTATCGATCCTGGCCGGTGATAACCCCAGGATTGTTGAGGAGAAACTCAAGGCCTTTCTTTCCACCGAAGTGCGCACGCGCATCGATGTGAGAGGACGACCGGCGAAGGCTGGTGACACAGGTGAGGCCGAAGTGGCGGCAGGAGAGTGAGAGAAAACAGGGCGCCCCCGACTGGATGGTAACCTATAGTGACATGGTTACCCTGGTCCTCTGTTTCTTTGTGCTCTTGTTTTCCTATTCCAGCATTGATGAGGCCAAGTTTGGCGACGCAATGATATCGCTGCGTGAGGCCTTTGGGGTGCTGCTATCGGGCAGAGCACTGGTGCCGCAGGACGTAACCCCGCTCACCGCCGAGGAACTGGCGGGGTTGATAAAGCTTCGAGATATGGAGCAGATCAACAAGGTCCAGGAGATGATTGACCAGCGGATACAGGAGGCGAATCTGGCTGGGACCGTGGAGCTCATCAGGGGGCAGCGAGGATTGACCATCCGGTTTGCCGATCGCGTGCTCTTCGACTCCGGTCAGGCAGACTTGAAGCCTGCAGGGATAACGGCGCTGCAGGTGGTGGGCGACGCCATCAGGGGATTGCCCAACGATATTCGCGTTGAGGGTCACACCGACAGCATACCAATCAACACCAGGGACTTCCCTTCGAACTGGGAGCTGTCAACGCGGAGGGCCACCAATGTTGTCCGGTACCTTGTGGAGGGCCTAAGTCTGCCAGCGCAGCAGCTCTCGGCTGCAGGCTACGCTGAACACCGGCCTATAGCTGACAACGGGACCCTTGAGGGCCGACGCCTTAATCGAAGAGTGGACATTGTTGTCCTCAGTCTACTGACAACGTCGCAGGAACCGACTACCACTGAATCCGATTGGGAACACCGGCGGTAGCTCCGGTTTTTAACGGAGGAGGTTATCTCTTTGCCGAAATCATCACAGGATTGGGTCGAGAAGGAGCGGGGAGGGGTGTCCCTGTACATCATTTTGGGGGTCATTTTTCTTATTGTTCTTCTCAGCGCCGCCGCCGTGGGGTTCATAGTCTTTAGACCGGATAGCGCAGACGGTGAGCAGGGGGCTCCTACAGCTGTCCCCATCTACTACGAGGCTGGCGAGTTTGTTACAGACCTTGCCGATGATGGGGCTGCTGGCTGGTATATCAGGGTCTCAATGCAGTTTGTCGTCTTCGGCCAGGATTCCGTCTCTGAACTGGATTCCATTCAGAGCCAGGTGACTCATACGATTTATAAGATTATGCGCAACAAGACCGTTGGGGAGGTCAAGGGTGACGAAGGAATGGAGTCACTCAGCGTGGAGATAAGAGAAGCTGTCAACTATCTCCTCAGTAAAGGCGAGGTCGTGGAGGTATATTTTACCGAGTTTATAGTCTCTCGTTGATTGTCAGGGGGTGGCTAGATGAGCAAGGAAGCAGGAGACGGGCAGATCACAAATGGTCAGATTCTGAGTCAGGTTGAGATTGACTCCCTGATTGGCGCCCTTACCAGTGGACAGATAGACATTAACTCCTCTGGCAGGGACAGGGTCGATACCAGGGCGGTGCGAGTCTATGACTTTCGCAGGCCGGACCGGTTCTCAAAGGAGCAACTGCGGACCCTGCAGATGATCCATGATACCTGCGCCCGTCTATTTACAACTACCTTAGCGGCGTATCTTCGCACAGTGGTGCAGGTGTCTGTAGACTCCGTGGACAACATCACCTACGCGGAGTTTGTTGAGCTCCAATCAAACCCAGGGGTTATTGCTGTTGTTTCACTGAGCCCCCTGCCGGGCAGAACCATTTTGTCCCTGACCCCTGGCATGAGTTTCGCCCTCGTTGATCGGCTCTTCGGCGGACCTGGGCAGCTGGGGGACCAGAAGCGCGCCCTCACCGACATCGAGCAGACGGTGATGCGCCGCGTCCTTGCAGCCTTCCTGCGCGACCTTGCAGAGTCCTGGCGCAACATCTCCGAACTCCGGCCAACCCTCGATGGAATGGAAAGCAACCCCCTATTTACCCAGGTGGTGGCGCCTACAGAGATGTGTATAGCGATCAGGTTTTCTGTTGACAGTGCCGATTTTACCGGGAAGATTGAGCTCTGCCTTCCCTACCCAATTGTGGAGCCCGTTCTATCAAAGCTATCGGAGCGGCACTGGTTTACCATCGCCCAGAGGGACCAACGGGAGGATAAGACCGCCGATCTTCTCGACAACATCATGAACGCCCGGGTTACAGTCCAAGCCATTTTGGGGCAGACCCAGCTCAGTATCGGTGACCTGATGGAACTGCGCCGGGGCGATGTCATTCCTCTGGGCAAGAATGTAGGTGTGCCCATTGTCCTGCGGGTGGGCGGCCAGCCCCGCTTCACAGCGGTGCCGGGTAAAGCGGGGAAAAACATGGCGGTCTTGATAGACCGAGAAATGGACCCAGGTCAGGAGGAGATCTCAGGTGAGTAAGGACATTCTCTCCCAAGCGGAGATCGCCGCGTTACTCAAGAACCTTGAGGAGGAGGGAGACTCTCCTGGGCTTACCGAGGACGAGGCGGAGGTCATGAGGGAGGTTGGAGAGGTAATTACCCAGTGGCTCTGCCAGGCGCTGTCTACCCCCTCTGAGCCCTCGGTGGAAGTGAAGTTTGCAGGCAGCCCAGTGGTATCGCTTCCAATCCGGCTTGAGGGTGAAGGCCGGCAGGTAATCGTATACGGTAGGGCCTCAGGCCTGGTCTCGAGTAAGATCGCCCTGACCATTGACGGCAACGGCGCCGCTGTCCTGGTAGGCGGGCTCCTTGAGGTGGGAGACCCGGTCATTAATACCCAGGGGTTAAAACTGCTTACCGAAGCCTGTAACCAGGGCCTGGACAACGCCTCGGAAGCCCTTGGAAGGGCGGTTGGTGTCGGTCTGGATCTCAGGGTCCATGAAGCAAGGGAGTCCAGTGAGCTTTCAGCTCCATGGGGCTTCTTTGACGATGACTCCGTTGCTCTTCTGAGAATTACCTCCACGATTACCATCAACGGCCTTGAGAGCAACCTGGACCTGTGGATGCCGGAAGATACAGCCACGGCCATCATCGCTGCCTTGCTGCAGGCTGGTGAGGTCCAAGATGAAGCCGTGACCCAGGATGACAGTGACAGTGGGGCCCAGGACGAGGCTGAGGCCCAGGATGACAATGCGGCCCAAGACGAGACTGAGGCCCAGCCCTCCAGCAGGGACGCTGCCGGAATCAACAGCAAGGGGCTAGTTGATCAGCGGGATGATGCTAAGACTGCTCAGAACCGAGGGACCGAGTCCCGGGGAGGTGTTACAGTGCAGAGGGCAGAATTTCAGGACCTGCCCAAAGACCAGGGGACCGAACAGGACAAGCGCAACATCGACATCATCCTGGACATACCCGTTACAGTCTCTGTGGAGCTTGGTGGCACCAGCCGCCTCATTAGGGATGTACTCCTGTTGGGAAGCGGCTCCATTGTGGAACTGGACAAGCCCGCGGGTGAGCCCTTGGACATCCTGGTCAACGGCAAGCTTGTAGCTAAGGGCGAGGTAGTGGTGATAAACGAGAACTATGGTATCAGAATTACTGACATAATCAGTCCGGCTGAGAGGATCAACAATTTGGGTAGGGATCACCTGTGACATGGCAGCTGCTCAAACTAGCCTTTTATTCAGCGGCTATCGTTGGGCTGGCATACCTGACGGCGCGGCTTGTAAGCGCTGCCTACCGGAGGGGTACTCCATCAGCGGCCAGGGTTGTCGGAGGCGTGGCCGTTGGCCCCAAGCAGTGGGTCAGGGTTGTAAGGTTGGGAGAACGGGTATTGGTCTTGGGGGTAACCCCTACCAACGTTACTCTCCTTGATAGCGCTTCAGGGGAAGAGGCCGACAGTATTCTGAAAGAGTTCAATGATATCAGCCCCCAGGGGGGTAGGGGTTCAGGCCTGGGGATGACTGGTGTAGGTTCTCGTATTCAGGGAGGCTTTGCCCGGATACTCCGGAGAGCAAGGGCTGAGGCCGATGCAGCCGACGATAGAGATGGACAGTAAAGACGGTGTACTCACCGCGGGGGACCAATCACGATAACACCAGGGAAGGTGTGAGGGAGTTGGGGAAGGCAATGGGGTTTGACGGTTATGGACTCACCAGGGTCCTGACCAGGAGGTCGGTGCTCATCTGGGCCTTCCTGGCGCTCTTGGCCGCGGTGTTACTCCTGTCATCGTCCGCCGGGGCACAGGCCCTTGTGCCTTCAATTGAGTTCAATGAGGAAGAGCCAGGGGTAGTCACAAACAGTTTGCAGATCCTAATCCTCTTGACAGTGCTGAGTCTGGCTCCAGCCCTCCTCATACTGGTCACATCCTTCACCAGGATTATTGTTGTGCTCTCATTTGTACGCAGCGCCCTGGCTACTCAACAGATGCCCCCGAACCAGGTTCTGGTAGGCCTTGCCCTGTTTTTAACCTTTTTCATCATGGCTCCGGTCTGGGTCCAGGTCAATGACACGGCGCTGCAGCCATTTATCGCCAGCGAGATATCGCAAGAAGAGGCCCTGGATCTGGCAGCGGTTCCCGTCCGTGAGTTTATGTTTAGAAACACCCGGGAGAAGGATCTGGCTCTATTCATGAGCTATTCAGGGGCTGATGCCCCTGAAGGACGCGATGATATTCCTACCTATGCCTTGATACCCGCCTTTGTTATCAGTGAACTGAAGACAGCATTCCAGATTGGTTTCATTATATTTATCCCGTTTCTGATTATTGACATGGTTGTGGCCAGCACCCTGATGTCCATGGGGATGTTGATGCTGCCGCCCATGATGATATCACTGCCCTTCAAGATTGTGCTTTTTGTCCTTGTAGACGGATGGTACCTGGTGGTTAAATCCCTGCTCCTAGGCTTTCAGTAAAGGATAGGTGATTCTTCATGTCTGAACAACTTGTAATAGACCTGGGAAGGCAGGCCATCATCACCGCCATCAAGGTGGCCACCCCCATGCTTGGCCTGGGGCTCGTAACAGGTTTGGCTATCAGTATCTTTCAGGCCACAACCCAGATTAACGAGCAGACGCTGACCTTCATCCCCAAGATCCTGGCGGTACTGGTGGGCGCCGTAATCTTTGGTCCCTGGATGCTTCAGGTTCTAATTGATTTTACTGCCGGGGTCTTTGATCAGATACCGTACCTCATCAAGTAGCTTCTGAGGAATGGAGGTGAGGAGATGGACCTGTACCAACTGCTAATGGCAGAGATAACGACATTTATGATGGTGGTAATCAGGGTCTCGGGCATATTTGTCGCCGCCCCAGTCTTTGGCTCGCGCCTGATCCCCGCAACGGTGAGGGGACTGATAGCAATGGTTCTGGCTCTGCTCCTTTTACCTACGGTGGAGTCAGCGCCAGCGGGAACCTCAGACCACACCCTTCTGTTGATCGGGGCGTTAGGGCGGGAAGCCATTATCGGCCTGCTTCTGGGTTTCATGGCTATGCTCGTCTTCGTGGGGGTACAGGTAGCAGGACAGATCCTGGATATAGAGATGGGTTTCGGGATGATGAACGTAATCAACCCCATCCTTAACCAGGAGGTGCCGGTGATGGGGAACTTCCAACATCTCCTGGCGGTTCTGGTCTTTCTGTCAATCAATGGCCATCATATACTCCTCACCGCCGTCCAGCAGAGCTTCATGATACTACCTCCTTCAGCCACCATTGATCTGGGTGGTGAGGGGCTTGTGACTGTATTTGTCCGGGTATTCGCCCAGATGTTCTTGACGGCGGTGCGGATCGCGGCGCCGGCTATCGCGGCCATGTTTTTGGCCAGTGTGGCCCTGGGCCTCATTGCCCGAACGGTGCCGCAGATGAACATTTTCATTATTGGCCTGCCGATCAAGATGCTAACTGGCCTTCTCGCGGTGGTACTGATTCTCCCCCTATACCTGGGTATTTTAGAGCGTCTCTTTACTGGTATGTCAACCAGCCTGGCGGAAGTGATAAGGGCCCTTGGGGGGTCGTAGGTAATGGGTGTTGATGAAATCAGAGATATGGGCTTCATTATTGACCTCCAGCTCTTTGCGGGGGAAAAGACCGAGCCGGCGACCCAGCGCAAAAGGGAAGAGGCCCGCAGAAAAGGCCAGGTATTCCGCAGCCCTGAGGTGGGTTCCGCGGGCCTTCTGCTGCTGGGCGTCCTTACCCTCAGATACAGTGCCCCCGCGTCTTATCAACGGCTGCATTATTACACAATTGAGATGCTATCAGCAGCCGGTAGAGCTGAACTGAGCGTGGAGGGCCTCCCAAGGCTAATGATGGATGCAACCTTTCAGGCGGCCCTTGCCGTCACTCCCCTCATGGTAGCGGTGGCCCTGACGGGTATTGCCCTTAATGTTCTCCAGGTAGGGTTCATCTTCAATTCCGAGCCCCTGGCGCCGCAGTTAAGCAGGATCAACCCCATCTCAGGGTTCCAGCGTATCCTCTCCAAACGGGCCCTGGTGGAGATGGTTAAATCCATTGCCAAGTTTATTGCCGTTAGCTACCTTGTGTACAGCTCAGTGATGGCGGTCATTTCCGACATTCCGGGTCTGTTGAAGGCTGAAGTTGCCAGCGCCGCCGTTATGGTGCTGCTTGTCGCTGCTTCCCTTGCCATGAAGGTAGGCGCCTTCTTGGCGGTTCTGGCGGCCCTGGATTACTTGTATCAGAAGTGGGAGTACGACCAGAGTCTCCGCATGACCAAACAGGAGGTAAAGGACGAGTTTAAGGACGTAGAGGGTGACCCGCAGATCCAAGCGCGGATCAGGCGCAGGCAGCGTGAGATGGCCTTTAACCGGATGATGGTTGAGGTGACTACAGCCGATGCCATCATCACCAACCCGATTCACTATGCTGTTGCCCTGCGCTACGACGCTAAGGCGATGTTCGCCCCCAGGGTTGTGGCGAAGGGCCAGCGCCTTGTGGCTGAACGGATCAAGGAGATTGCGAGGGCCAACGGGGTTCCGGTGGTTGAAAAACCAGCCCTGGCCAGGGCCCTCTTCCAGGCCACTGAGGTGGGGGACTATGTCCCCGAAGAGCTGTACAAGGCCGTCGCTGAGGTGCTGGCCTTTGTTTACCGCCTACGGGGGCGGGCCAGCGTAGGCAGCTAGATCAGGTAGTTCATCGAGTTCAAGGGAGGATCTAGGCAGTGGAGCAGAAAGTGGCAGGAGAGACCTACAAGTACAGTGACATATCCATCGCCCTGGCCGTCATCCTGATGGTGGTTATGATGGTCATTCCCCTGCCCACCTTTGCCCTTGACCTGCTATTGACCTTTAACCTTACCTTCGCGCTGGTGATCATGCTGGTCAGCATGTACACACTCCGTCCCCTGGACTTCTCAATCTTTCCGTCGCTGTTGCTGGTTACAACGCTGTTTCGTCTATCGCTGAACGTGTCGTCAACAAGGCTTATCCTGCTCCAACACAACGCTGGGGAGATCATAAAGCGCTTTGGCGAGTTTGTCGTTGGTGGTAACGCCGTGGTCGGCTTTATCGTATTCCTCATCCTTGTTGTTATTCAGTTCGTCGTCATAACCAAGGGTGCTGAGAGGGTTGCCGAGGTGGCGGCCCGCTTTACCCTTGACGCCATGCCTGGAAAGCAGATGAGCATTGATGCTGACCTCAACGCTGGTCTGATTACAGAGGATCAGGCGCGCTCACGGCGCCTTGAGATCGAGCAGGAGGCAGACTTCTACGGGGCCATGGATGGTGCCAGCAAGTTTGTCAAAGGCGACGCCATCGCCGGCATCGTCATCACAATTATTAATCTATTGGGGGGATTTGTCGTTGGCGTCGCCCAAGAAGGGATGGAACTGGCCGAGGCCGTCTCTACCTACTCATTGTTGACGGTGGGCGATGGCCTTGTCACCCAGATTCCCGCTCTCCTGATATCAACGGCCACCGGCATTGTTGTGACAAGGGCTGCCTCCGACACAAACCTTGGTGAGGACCTGGTGAGGCAGATTGTCAGGCAGCCGCGGGTACTGTATATTGCTGCCGCGGTGCTTGTCCTGTTCGGGGTCGTTCCTGGGCTGCCCCGTGTTCCCTTCTTCGTATTGGGGGCATTAATGGCCTACCTGGCCATCAGTGTCCAGAGGGCCGCCACAAAGAGAGATGAAGATATTCTTGTCGCCCAGCAGGAGGCCGCAGCCGCCCACAAACAGGCCGCAGGGCCTGAAGAGGTCCTACCCCTGTTGAGGGTTGACCCCCTCGAGGTCGAGCTGGGATATGCCCTCTTGCCGTTGACTGAAGGGGAACAACAGGGCGACCTGGCCACAAGGGTATCTCTTATCAGGCGGCAGGTAGCCCTGGAGCTAGGCCTGATAGTCCCAGCCATCAGGATTGTGGACAACCTGCAGCTGGACCCCAATCGCTATATCGTGAAACTCCGCGGCGCTGAGGTTGGCTCCGGTGAAATACTGGCCAATCACCATCTGGCCATGGATCCTGGAACAGCCAGCGATGAACTGGATGGCATCAGAACAACAGAACCAGCCTTTGGCCTCCCCGCCTGGTGGGTATCGGGAGCCGCCAAGGACGAGGCTGAGATGAAGGGATATACCGTTGTTGACCCTGCATCAGTGCTGGCCACACACCTTACAGAGCTTGTAAAGGCCCACGCCCACGAGATCCTCAGCCGGCAGTTGGTGAAGATGCTGGTGAATACGGTAAAGGAGGATAATCCCGCTGTTGTTGAAGAAGTAATAGGCGACCAGATGACCTTGGGGGATATTCAGAAGGTTTTGCAGAATCTACTGTGGGAGAGGGTCTCGATTCGAGACATGCTAACGATTTTGGAAACCCTGGCGGACTACGCCCATGTCACCAAGGACCCACACCTGCTGACTGAATATGTCAGGCAGGCCCTAAGCAGGCAGATTATGAAGCAACACGGATTCGACCAGGGGCCCAAGCCGGTAATCACCCTTGACCCCGGACTTGAGCAACGAATTCTAGACTCAATAGAACATACCGAGGAGGGGCCCTATTTGCGGCTTGACCCAGATACGATTGAGGCAACCATTTCTTCATTGAAGGTACAGATAGAAAAGGCCGTCGGCCGGGGCGTGGAACCTGTAGTCCTGTGCGCTCCCGTTGTGAGGATGTATTTCAAGAAGCTCGTATCCCGGTCTGCCCCAGACCTTGTTGTCCTTTCATATAACGAGTTAGATAGTAGATCTGAAGTTGAAGCGATAGGGACGGTGACCACATGAGAGTCAAGAAGTACCGAGCTGAAAGCCTTCCGGAGGCCATGGCGCAGGTAAAGGCTGATCTTGGCGGCGACGCCCTCATCTTGTCTACGGAGAAACAGAAGGCGGGTGGGGTCCTTGGCCTGTTCCGGAAAGAGGTTTTCGAGGTAACGGCGGCTATTGATAGGGAGGGGATGGCTACACCCCCTAGTGACCTGGCTCAAAGGCGAGATAAGTGGCAGGCGGCCCTCAATGAGCACCTCAGGGCATCGTCTGAACCTGCTGCCCCCGAAACTGCTCTCACTAGAGCTCCTCACGGGGAGGCTGCTCCTACGGGAGCTGCTCTCACTGAGACTGCTCAGACTGAGACTGCTCGTACTGAAACTGCCGCCACCAGCAATTCTGTCGCGGCGGAAGAGGCTCCACCCTATCATGGTAATCTGAGTCGTGACGGATCTCTGCCAAGCCCTGGCCATGGTAAGAAGGGCCGCATTGAAGGTGAGGACTGCAGAGACGAGCTTTCAGAGATTCGCGAGATGCTTGGGACCATTATGAGGCGGGTCAACACCCCAGCTGAAGTTTGTGAGTTCCCGGCGTCTCTTCAGAACCTCTATACCCGCCTAACAGCCATCGGAGCAACAGAGGATGTTGCCCGAGATTCCGTCCTGGGAGTGCAGCAACTGATCAAGGGAGAGGGCATGAGCGAAGTTGACCCCACTGTAAGGGAGATTTTCATCAACTACCTGGGCGTCAGGTTCCCACCGCCTGTCAGGGTTGAGGAGACCGCCGCCAAGGGCAGGGTAATTGCCTTTGTCGGGCCAACGGGGGTTGGGAAGACAACAACCATTGCCAAGCTCGCCGCTGATCATTCCCTGCTGAAGGCTCAGTCAGTAGCCCTGCTAACTGCCGATACCTACCGGGTTGCGGCAGTTCAGCAACTGCGGACCTACGCAGATATAATCGGGCTACCCCTTGAGGCGGTGTTTACACCCCAGGAATTGAAGGATGCCCTCTACTATCAACTCCGCAATGATCTGATATTCCTGGATACCGCTGGTCGCAATCACAGGGACAAGGTAAAGATGGCAGAGCTAAGGGCTTTCCTGGAAGCCGCGCAACCAGACACCACTTTCCTTGTGATTGGCGCCAACACGCGGTACGAAGACGCCACAGAGATACTGAAGTGCTACGAACCCATCGGTTTCGATGCGCTCATAATGTCGAAACTGGATGAGACCGATAGCCACGGGGGGGTCCTCAACCTGTTGGCGGAGAGTGGCAAACCCGTTTCTTACCTGACTACGGGGCAAGAGGTGCCCGATGATTTCGAGATTGCCACCTGGGAAGCCATCGCTGATCTGTTGCTGGGGGATGGTCTGAAATGACGAAACAGACTGATCGTCTCCGGGAGCTAGCGGCTCGAATCAGGGAACAGAACGACAGAAATACTCAGATTATGGCAAAGGAGTCAAAGGTTATCGCCGTCACGAGTGGAAAGGGTGGAGTAGGGAAGACCAGTGTAGCGGTGAATCTGGCTATCACCCTCAGGCAGAGCGGCCTCCGGGTCCTCCTGATTGATACCGATGTTGGCCTTGCCAACATCGATATCATCTGCGGGATTAGCCCTGAGTACACCCTCGGCCACTGGCTTAGGGGCGAGAAGCCTCTTGACAAGGTCATCACCGAAGGGCCTGGGGGCATCCAGGTCATTGCCGCTGGCAGCGGCTATGAGGAACTGGAGAGTATTGGGCCAGAGGAGATGGTCCGGTTTGTAGAGGGCATCGGGCTACTTGGGAACAGCACTGACCTGATTGTGATCGACAGCGGCGCAGGGTTGGGGCCTGCAGTGCTTAATTTCGTTCTTGCCAGTGATGAGGTCCTTGTTATTACCACCCCAGAGCCGACAGCTCAGGCCGACGCCTATGTCATAACCAAGACCATTCTGTCCAGAAGGCCATCAGCAGCCATCAAGTTCGTGGTCAACAGGGCAGGCAGCCCCCAGGAGGCAGAGCGAGTCATAAGCCACATGCAGCGGATTGCTGCCAAGTTCTTAAACTATAACCTTGACAGCGCGGGCTATGTACCGGAAGACCGAAGTGTAGCGCGTTCCGTTGTGCGCCAGGTTCCCTTTGTGCTTGAGGAGCCAGGTGCTGCCGCTGCCCTGGCCATGGGAAGGATAGCCCAGGGGCTCTTTGGCGATGCCGATGTGAAATACGGTCGTGAGGAAGGGTTCAAGGGGTTTATCAGGCGTTTTTCTGGCCTTGTGATGGGGGGTCATTCTCTTGACGCAGACGCGTGAGTTTGTCACTGTAGTCCGTTTTGATGGTGATAGCGTACCAAGCATTAACCAGCGAGTATACATAGGGATTGGGGATGATCCAGAGTCCTATTACTCAACCTATTTTGCCAGCATCTCCCATGATGTCCTTCATATTGCCGCTCCAATCAAGGAGCAGAAGCTGATGATGCCCAGGCCCGGCGACGAGGTCAATCTCTCCTATAAGAGTGACAGGGTGCCCTATCGGGCCACGGTGAGGGTTATTGAGGTTATCACTCAACCTTCAGAGATAATTGTCGTTGAGCGACCCGCCGAGGTGTTAAGGGTGCAGCGCAGAAGGTTTTTCAGACTGCCCGTTGACATGGAGATTGCCTTCTGTCCCTTGCAGGAGGATGTATTTGAGGCTATATCCGCAGATATCGTCGGTAGACTCAAAGATGGATGGACCTGGCAGGATCTGGTTAGAGATCTTCGGGATGTGGGGGTCCGACCCGTCATCGCTGGCGAGGTATGGACACCAGAGGTCCACACCGCCATCACCGACGATGTCAGCGCCGGTGGCGCCGGGGTGTTGACGGCGACCCAGTTCGTTGAAGGCTCTTACCTGACATTAAAGGTTACCTTCCAAGAGGGCTGCTCCTACCTGGTTACCGGGATTGTTAGAAGGTGTGATGAAACCATTTTTCAGAGTCGCAGCGCCCACCGGCTTGCCATCGAGTTTGTTCATGACAACCCTCAGCTTACTGACGAATTGGTCAAGGAAGTCCTCCGGTTGCAGAGACAGGTCCAGTTGGGTGGGTGATGGGTGTGGCTGTCAGGCAAGAGGAAACCCTTTGGGTACGTTTCAAGGAAGGCGGGGACATGGCTGCCAGGGCTGATCTCATTGAGAGCCACGCCCCCCTGGTAAAGCACATTGCGGGCCGGCTTGCGGTGAGTCTGCCGTCTCACATCGACTACGACGATCTTGTGGGCTACGGGGTCTTTGGTCTGATTGACGCCCTGGAGAAGTTTGATTATCGACGGGGTGTCAAGTTTAAGACCTACGCCTATACCAGAATTAAGGGTGCTATCCTCGACGGCCTCCGAGCCTATGATTGGGCCCCATCAACCCTTCGAAAACGGGCGAATGAGGTGGAGGATGCATATGCCCGGCTAGAGGCCCGTCTAGGGCGGGCTGCTACAGACTGGGAAATGGCGGAGGAGTTGGGCCTTAGCGTGGAGGAGTTTCAGCAGCTCCTTGGTGATATCGACCGGGCTGCCATAGCCTCTCTCGACGGCCTGTGGGGTCACATTGACAGCGAGGGCCACTCGCTGGCTTTTGAGGTCATCGAGAACCAGAGCTCGCCTGACCCTGAGACGGTGGCCTGGCTCAATCAGCGTAAACGGTTGTTGGCTGAGGCCATTGACCGGCTCCCTGAGAAGGAGCGGCTGGTTGTCGCCCTCTACTACTATGAGGAACTGACGGGTAAGGAGATCAGCGAGATAATGGATCTCTCGCAGTCCCGCATATCGCAGCTGCACTCCAAGGCCATCCTTCGTCTCAGGGGAGGCCTGTCGCAGGAGAGCGGTGTGATGCTATAGTGCTGGTTGTAGCTGGGTGTGAAATGGGAGGGTCCTGATTAATGGCATCTATCAAAAGGCCGCAAGTAATAGTTAGGGTCTCCAGTGACGGCCTCATAGCCGAGGTCATGCTGCCGCATCACAACACAGTAAAGGGTAGCAAAGCAGAGGGCAACACGGGAGAGGGCGGCACAGGTGAGATGGTGACCGCTCAAGGGGCTAGCGCCCTCAGGCAAGGCATTGTTGATGAACTGGTAGCCAAGGGCGTCATTCAGGGCATTGATGAGGATGCCATAGCGGAGTTTTCCAATAACCCTGGTCCATCGCCGCGGGTTGTGGCCAGAGGGGTTCCCCCAATCCCAGGTGAGGACGCTCAGATAGAGCTGAGATTTAGCGCTGGAGAGCAAAAGCGGCCCAAGGAGAGGGGCGATGGTTCCATAGATCATTACGACATCTTCTCTATTGCCATTGTTGAAGAGGGCCAAGTTATCGCTGAGATCATACCACCCATACCGGGTCAACCAGGAAGAGGGGTTAGGGGTGAGGAGATACCGCCACCGGCGGTCAGGGACCGCAGGATCCTTGCCGGCAAGAATGCTGAACTATCCGAGGACGGCAGCAAGGTCTACGCGACAACTGCGGGGGAGCCCTTTATCACGAGGTCGGGCCGGCTTGGGGTCAACCCCGTCTTACAGGTGAAAGGGGATGTCGACTTCTCTGTTGGAAACATAGACTTTGTGGGCTCTGTTGCCATCGGGGGCAGTATCCAACACGGCTTTCAGGTGAACTCCGGCGGCACGGTAACGGTGGCGGGCAATGTGGCTAGCGCCACAGTGGAGGCCGAGCACGATATCAACGTATCAGGCGGTATTGTGGCAAACAAGAAGGGGGCCATCACGGCCCAGGGCAGCGTCCGCGCCAAGTTCATTGAGAACGCCACCGTACGGGCTGGCGAGGATATAGAGGTCTACGGCTCCATAGTGCACAGTGATGTCTATGCCCGAAGGAGGATAGTCGCCGCAGGCAAGCGCGGCAACATTGTTGGCGGCGTTATTCAGACAACAGAAGAGGTTGTTTGCACTAACCTCGGTTCCCACATGGGTGCCCTAACAGAGGTCCAAGTCGGTGTCGACCCAGGGGTTCGTATTGAACTAAAGGCTGTCACCGAAGAGCTTCAGGAGATAGAGAGGGTTATCATTAAGACAGACCATGCTATTAGGCTCATCACAAGTAGGGAAGGGGGCTTGGAGGCGATACCCTCTGCCAGACAGGATGTGTTTCGGGACCTACAAGCCACCAAGGCGCAGGCCGAGGGCAAGTTAAACCAACTCCTGGCCCGCAGGGATGAGCTCCAGTCGGCCCTGGATCAGGCTAAGGCCGGCAGGGTCGTTGTGGGGGGCACCCTTCACTCAGGTGTCAGGGTAACTATTGGGTCAGCAACCCTCTTAATAAATGAGAGTTACCGGTCTCTGGTTATCATAAACCAACACGGGCAGATATCCCTTCGGGGAAATGACTGAGAGAGCCAGTGGGGAAGGAGGTGCGGCGGGGTGAAGTCAATCGACCTGCAGACAGCGGTACATAAGTCAAGTGACATTAGCCGCGTTAAGCAGATTGAGGACCAACAACCAAAGAACCAGGAGCAGCAGTTCTCACAGGCGTTGCAGCAGGAAGCCGAGGTCAAACAGCAGAAACCTAACGCTGCCTCCAATGAAGAGGCCAAGGTGTCACCGGAGGACGGCAAGGACGGCCGTAAGGGAGCATCGGGTAACCCAGGCGAGTCAGGGGATCAACGGGAGAAGGGCAAGACTGCCAGGGATGGAAATGAAGACCTGAGCAAAATTACAGGAAAGGGACGGATAGTAGACATAACCGTTGGTGAGGCGCTATGAATTCAATTCACATGATATTAATGGTCTCTGGCCTGGTGGCTGTTGCCGTGGGCGCGCTGTTCTTCCGGCAGGGCTCTGAACCCAAAACGCATCGAGTCGGGGAGAACCAGGGGGAGAAGGAGACAGCCAAACTCCTGAATGAGCTCAATCTAACTCGGACAGAGATTGAACAGCTTGCCGATGAACTTGTCAGTATCGCTGAAACGGCTGTTTCACGTATCGATGAGAAGACCAGCCAGGTCCAATCAATGCTGTCAGCGGCAAAGGGACCAGGGGAGGACACTGCCCCGCAGGCAATAGAGGAGCATCGAACCCGAGGCAATGGCCATGGAAGGACAGGGTTGAAGCGTAGGGTCTACCAGATGATTGACGAGGGTGAGGATGTAATGAACATTGCCCGAGAGCTTGACATGACACGGGATGAGATTACTCTTGCCCTGGGACTTCGCAGACTCCGCGCCGATAGGAGATCTGAGTAGGGGCGAGCCCGCTGTCGGGCCTCTCCTAATGGAAGGGGTTTACTGACCTTGAAGAGAGCGCTTACAAAGGGACTACTCATTGGCCTTGGCCTGGGCCTGATTACGGCTACGGCTGTCACAATGGTTTACATACCAGACAAGCCTCTTCCTGTCCCCGAGGCCCAGGACATTGAGCTTATGGCCCGGGGTTTGGGAATGGTATACCCTGATGAGGTGTCAACACCTGCAGCCGGACAGGACGGGACGGCCGGCGCTGACAACGGAGACCCGGCGGTGGAGGACGCTGGGGACGCTGGAACCAGCGAGGATAAGGACAGTCAGCCTCAGCTAGTGCTTGTTGTAATCCCTGAGGACTTTACCGCCACAGGTATTGCGCGGGTCCTTGAGTTCGGTGGAGTAATCGAGGAGGCCGAGGCCCTGATCGCTTTGGCAGTAGAGCAGGGTCTAGAGACGAGGTTGAAAGCTGGCGCCTATATTATGGAGGGCGCCATGAACCTTCAGGAGGTCCTGGCCACTCTCTCGGACCCACCCTTCAGTGGATGGCTGCGGCTCCCTGGCGATCAGGCTGAACCCTCAACAGGAACTGATATTGACACAGATCCAACAGGAGGTGAATGAGACGATGATAAGAGGTTTTTACGCTTCAGCGGCAGGAATGCTAACTCAGCTCAATCGTAACGATGTGCTTTCATCCAACCTGAGCAACGCGGAGTCGGTGGCATTCAAGGAGGGCCACCCAGTGGCAGAGAGTTTCCCCGCACTGCTTGTGAGACAGGTAGGAGGTAGGGGTGGGCCAGGAAGGGCAGGGGCAGGTCAAGCCCCCCTTGGTTTGCTGTCGGCAGGCACCTGGGTAGGCGCCGTCAGCACCGACTTCAGTCAGGGAACGGTCTACAGGACGGGAAACCCGCAACACTTCGCTCTCAGGGGTGATGGGTTCTTCGCCGTTGAAGACCAGTCAGGGCAGACAGTGTTGACCCGGCGGGGAGACTTCCACTTGGGGGCCAACGGCCAACTGCTGACATCTGAAAGCTACGGTGTGATGGGACAGGACGGGCCCGTTTTCTTCCCGGGCAAGACAGAAGGTGTGGATGTGCAGGTGGGCGACCTGGGGGAGATCTTCTTTGACGGGCAGCGCGTCGGCCAATTGTCCATCTTTGAAGTGAAGGACCCTGAGAATCTGACCAGGCTGGATCACGGTTACTTCGGCCAGGGAACCGCCAACGTTACCTTCGAGCCCAGTGAGCCGGTCACCGTTATGCGGGGATTCCTGGAGGGGTCTAATGTAGACCTCAACCGAACCGTAGTAAGCACAGTTGAAGTGCTCAGGGCCTATGAGGCCAACCAGCACCTGGCCAAGGCTCAGGATGAGATAATGGGTAAGGCGGCCCAAGAGATAGGCCGTCTTTAGATGGGCTGGACCGCCATGAGGCGGGGGCCCAGGCGGCGCTGACTGACAGAAGCGCCTCGACAACTGGGAGGGGGACTAATCATGCTTCAATCACTATGGACCGATTCTGTCTCAATGAGGAATAACCAATTGCGGGTGGATACCACCGCCCACAACCTGGCAAATATCAATACCCATGGCTACAAATCCATTAAGCTTACCTTTCACGAGCTCCTGTACACTCATGCGTCACCCACAAAACCTAAGGGTGGCGCTGATGCCAGGCCGGGCAATGGACGGTTTCCGCCAACCCTTGCCAGCAGTGTGGGGACGGGAGAATGGGGCTACCAGTATACCGATTACGCCCCCAGCGCCCCCCGGGCAACGGGGATGACAACGGACATTATGGTAGACGGCGACGGATATCTCCAGTTCAATGACGGTAAGGGGGGGATTCTCCTTGCCCGAGGCGGAAACCTCAGGTGGGATGAACACCACCGAGGTTTCGTCAATCAGGACGGATTCCAGCTGCTAACCACCGGTTCCGAGCCTGTCCCCGCGGCGGATCCAGGGGCTGAACCGCAGCTGGAGGACATGCTCCCCCACATTGAACTGGTACAGGTCGCCTTTGATGAGGATCTCATCAGGGAGGACAACGGGTATTTCCATCTGGCTGAGGGGGCTAATGTCCGACGAGGCCGCGGGGGTGAGCGGGGCCTGGGCTCGATTATCCAGGGCTTCCGCCAGGCTGGAGATGTTGATATGGCCGAAGAGATGACAGATCTGATCAAGGCGCACCGAGCCTATCAGTTGGCGGCAAGGTCATTGTCAGGGGCCGATAACATGTTGGCCCTTGCAGTCAATATGAGACGCTAGGCAAGAGCCTTAGTGAGGTGACAGCGGTGGAACTCAAGAACTGTACATTCTGCGGGAAGGTCTTTGCCAGCTCTGGGGCATCTGTCTGTCCAGAGTGTATGAAGGCAGAAGAGGACGACTACTCAAAGGTCCGGGAGTTCCTTGACATCAACCCGGGGGCGAACATTGAAGATATTCACCAGGGAACAAGGGTTGAAAAGACCAAGATCCTCAAGTTCATCCATGAGGGTCGCCTTACAAGTCGCACTGTGAAAGACCTCGCTCTTAACTGTCGGATCTGTGGAGATAGTATAGAAGAGGGTCATATCTGCAGCGCCTGCGCCCGAGAGCTCAATTCCGACAGCAGGTCCGAGTTCCTTGGGGACTTGAGCAGTGAAGGGTCTGCCAAGGATCCCGCCGAAGGGCGGCGCCAGGATACGCCAGAGGCAGAACCCTCAAGACAGGTGCGCATGTATTCCAGGGACGTGGTTACCAAGAAGAGACGCCGTTAGCGTCAGGGCTTCAACGCAGCGTCTAAGAACCGTGGGGCGAGACTAAAGCTTCGCAGCGGAATTCACGATATATAGGGTGAAGACTTATCTCATTAGTCTAAATCAGCGCTGTAAGGGGTGTTGGGATTGAAGATCTCCCAGAGTCAGATTGGAAAGCTGCTTCAGGCATACAGGGACAAGCAGGTCGAAGGCGGAGACCGGGCCACCGACGGCAGCGAAACTACCGTCAAAGGCCATGTTGATAGGGTGAAGCTCTCTACCCAGGCCGAGGAAGCCCAGAGGATCATGAAGCAGTTAAAGGAAATGCCGGATGTGAGGGGCGAGCGAGTTACAGCTCTCTCACAGGCCATCAAAGATGGCAGCTACAATGTAAGCGGTGAGGACATCGCTGAGAAGATCCTTCAGCTGGTCTTGACCGGTGAAGATAACGTTGATTGAAGGATTACCCGACCAGACAGTTCCGTTCTGCCACAACCTGGAGGTGTGGTGTCAGGTGAATGAAGTTTCCAGCAACGCTTCAGACAGACTGATAGCCCTTAATGAGGAACTACTGGAAGTCTATAGAGCGCTGCTTTCTGTAGCAAGGAAGAAGCAGGGGTTGTTGGTCAATGGCAGCATAAAGGAACTTGAGTCTCTGATTAGCAGCGAAGAGCGCCTTCTCTGGCGCGCCGGCAAGGTAGAAGAGGAAAGACAGTCAGTCCTGGAGGGCCCCGGCCTGCCGGAGAGTAGCGGCGACTTGGACCCCAAGACTCAAGAGACCCTTGCCGCTGTTGCTGAGGAACTGATCCAGATCAATAAAGCCAACATGGATTTGGTGCGCCAGGCGTTACAACAAGTGGAAGTCTCTCTTGAACTGGCCCGGAAGATAACAAGCCCCGGTTACGGAAGTGACGGTAAGAGTGAGGATTCGGCAGGGGCCAAGGTCGTCAATAAGCAGGTTTAGATGCAGGTAGAGGGCGGGAGGTAGACCAGGCATGTCCACCTTTTATACCATACACCTTGGGCGCTCAGCCCTGGAGACAAATCAAAAGGCCCTTGATGTCACTGGCCACAACATTGCTAATGCCAATACACCAGGCTACTCCCGGCAGATACCCCAACTGATAACCGGGTATCCTCAGACAGTGGTTGGCGCGGGCCAGATGGGTTCCGGTGTTATGGTCTCTTCCATAAACCGCGTTCAGGACTACTTCCTCACTGCTCAAATGCGGACGGTGAACGGCGAGAGCGGTTACTGGACCAAGCAGAGCATCACCCTGGAGGAGATAGAGGTAATCCTGGACGAGATATCCCAGGCGGGGATAGCCGCCAGCCAGGACGATTTCTGGCAGGCTGTAACCGATGTCATTGATTCGCCGGAGAACACCGCTGCCCGACGAACCTTCGTGGAGCGGGCTGAAACCCTTGCCACAGGTGTCAGGACCCGCTTTCAGCAGTTGAAGGACCTCCAGGCCAACCTGGATTTCGAGGTTAAGGCCAAGGTCCAGCGTATCAACCAACTGGCCCAGGAAGTGGCTACCCTGAACGAAGAGATTGTCACCGTAACCGCCAAGAACAATCAACCCAACGATCTCCTTGATCGTAGGGACAACCTCATCAACGAGTTGGCCCGGTACTCAAATGTCTGGGTCAATTACGCCCAGAACGGCAATGTCTTTGTCAGCATCTCCGGCCACAGCCTTGTAGACGGGTTCCACTCTCATGCCCTCAAGACAGTCTCAAATCCCTTAAACAATGGTTACTCCGATGTGGTCTGGGAGAACACCGGGGCCACCATCAGAGTGACTACCGGGGAGCTCTTCGGCTTGCTTGATGCCAGAGATCGGGTCATCAATGAGTACATGCAGGGACTTGACGATTTCGCTAGCGATTTCATAGCCGCCGTTAACCTGCAGCACCAGGCAGGCTTTGATGCCTATGGCAATCCAGGCCAGGCCCTCTTCACTGGTTCAGGTGCCCTAGACATGGCTGTTAACCCAGGGCTGATTGCTGATACCGGGCTGGTGGCAGCCTCTGCAGCCCCTGGAGGGGTCGGCGATAGTGACAATGCCCGTGCAATCCTGGCCCTCCGCGATCTTGACATTGTCCAGGGCACAACCCCTTCGGATTTCTACGCCAGCCTCATAGGTGAGCTGGGCATCGCCGCCGCCGAGGCCAACAGCATGCTGGACAGCCGCAGCCTCTTAAGGGATCAGATCGTCAATCGCCGCGAGTCCATATCAGGGGTATCCTTGGACGAAGAGATGTTGAACCTTATTAGATTTCAGCGTGGATACGAGGCGGCAGCCCGGCTGATAGCCACCGTCGATGAGATGCTCGACCACTTGATTAACAGGACCTAAAGCCACAGGGGGTGGAAAAAGATGCGGACAACTTCCAGCATGGTCTACCGGAACTACCTGAGGGATCTGGCCCGGGTTACCGACAATATGAACAAGACCCATAGTAGCATCACCACCGGGCGTCGGGTGGACCGCCCCTCTGACGACCCCACCGCGACATTGAAGATCATAAAGATGCAGTCTGCCCTATCAGAGTTGTCGTCTTACGACAGGAGCATCACTCACAGCAAGGCCTGGCTTGACACAACTGAGCAGGCCCTGGCTGACGTGAATAACGCGCTAATAAGGGTGAAAGAGCTGGCCATCAGGGGAGCCAGTGGTGCCCTGTCTGTGGGGTCCCGCAAGGCCCTGGCAGATGAGACCCGGGTCATCGCGGATCACCTGATGCAGGCGGCCAACACCGATGTGGGAGGTCGCCACGTCTTCAGTGGTTTTCAGACAGATACCGAACCCTTTGCATATGTGGCCGGTTCCGTTGTCTACCAGGGGGACACTGGCATCATGAACCGACAGATAGGTTTTGGCCAGGAGATTGAGATTAACGCAACTGGTGACAAGGTCTTCTATGATGGCGCCGAAGACCTGTTTACAATGGTAAGTGATACTGCCGATGCAATTGAGGCTGGGGACACCAGCACGGTGTCAAACACCCTCATCGGCCGGATTAACGTCTTCGCCGACCAGATCAGCGCCACCAGGGCCGTTGTTGGCGCAAGGTTAAACCGCCTTGCTCTGGCCCAGTCCAGGATAAGTGAGATGGAGATATCCTTTGAATCCGTCTTGAGCAGGGAGAAGGATGTGGATATAGCAGGCGCCATCACCAGGTTTGCCGCCGTGGAGGCATCCCACAGGACAATCCTTGCCGTTGGTTCGAAGCTGGTTCAACCATCCCTCGTTGACTACATCACCTGATCCCATGGAGGGACTAACAATGGAACTGCAGACAAGCCGTTTTGGCGAGATCTCAGTTGATCTAAATAAGGAAGTAATCTTCGCCGAGGGGTTGCCGGGTTTCCCTGAAGTGAAGAGATTCGTCCTCCTGCAGCGTCAGGAAGATGCCCCCTTCTTCTGGCTCCAGGCCGTGGAAGGGCCAGATGTGGCCTTCCTGCTTGTGTCGCCGCCCGATTTTAGCCTGGACTATAGGCCCCAGGTACCTGAGGCCGATCTTAAGGCCCTTAGTCTTGACTCCCTTGGTGACGGGCATCTGTTCCTTGTCGCCGTTGTCCCTGAGAACCCGCTGGAGATGACTGTCAACATGAGAGCCCCGGTGATTATCAACCCCGCCAAGAGGACGGGTAGGCAGTTAATCCTTGCCGATGATAGTTACCCCATGCGCTATCCGATGTTTGAGGCATTGAAGGGATTGGTGGCTAGTGCTGGTTCTGACCAGGAAGCCCAAGGAAAGCATAGTCATCGGTGATAGTATCGAGATAACCATACTTGAGGTCCGCGGTGACCAGGTCAAGGTGGGCGTATCAGCCCCTACCCAAATACCTGTGCACCGTCTCGAGATATACCAGGAGATCCGGGCAGAAAACAGGTTGGCGGCGTCCGCCCCCTTGAGCCGGATTGCAGCCCTTCGTTCAATGTTGAAGAAGAACCGCTAACCCCTGAAGTCCCCCTGATCCCTCTTATCAGAAAGTAACAGCAAGTACAAGCAAGCCACAAGTCAGCACCCTCCCCAGCTTGTTGCGATAGAGGTTCATCCCCTAAAGTTTCTCCGACGTGAACCGATAATGGTAGTAGACCAATTGACAGTTGTGAGTGCATTCATCTCATTAACCAGAGATGTTCAGCTGATCTGTAATTGATCTTAATTAGAGGTAGGGAAGAGGTGATACCGTTGGAGGAGATTAGAGCTATCAGCAGTCCTGTCAGGGCTTCAGTGGCCACTGTTGTCCTGGAGCGATCTTCCGGAGCGATTCAAGCCCAGCAGATGGGTGCCGCTAGCAACTCAAGGCCATTGGCGGCTGACAACGCGGTGGCGCAGGCTCAGGCTCAGGGACAGCGAGACCTTGAAGAGGCCGTCAAGGCCCTGGCCAAGGCTGTCGGCGTTGTCAATGAGAGACTGGCCTTCTCTCTCCATCGTGACTCGGGGATCATGTACGTTCAGGTAATCGACAATAAAACCAATGAAATCATCAAGCAGATACCGCCGGACAAGGTGATGGACGCTGTTGCCCGGATCAGGGACATGATTGGCATGCTCTTGGATGAACGCGTTTAGGAGGGATCCGCAGTTGCAGACAAACCCATATGCCAAATACAGACAGGTACAGATTCAGACCGCAAGTCCAGAACAGCTGCTCCTGATGCTCTACGATCATGCCATCGGTTCTGTAGTCCGCGCCAAGAAGGCCATGGAGGAAGATAGGTGGGAGGACGGTCATTCCAGCCTGATCAAGGCTCAGGACATCATTGGCGAGCTCACGGCCTCACTAAACCTGGGGGCCGGTGACATGGCCATGAACCTCTTCGCCATGTATTCTTTCTTGTCGGAACGGCTTGTTGAGGCCAATATCAAACGCGATGCCGACGGCTTGAGCCCTGTGCTCCAGATCCTGCGGGAGTTGAGAGACGGATGGCATCAGGCCTTCAGCGGAACAGGCCCAGGCCCGGCTGGTAGCGGCGAAGCTGCTTCTGTTGATCAGGATACCCCAGCAGAAGCCTGCTCTGATTGAGCGGGGGTTAGTTACAGTATGGGACATGGTAAAGGGCTTTACAGCATTCAAGAGGGCCTGGGAGAGCTCCTGACGCTATCGCGTCAGCAGTTGGAGGCAGTTAAGGTCGGGAACTGGGAAGGCCTCGCCCTTCTCACCGCATCCCGCCTTAGGGTTGAAGCGAGGATACCGGAGGTAGCCGTGCAGCCCGGGGCAGCTGAGATAGCCGAGACGGCCGCAGCGGCAGAGTTAGTCGCCGTAGCCGAGGAGGTCGTGGCAACGGACAGGGAGACAGCGGCCCTCCTGGGTGATATCCAGCAGAGGCACAGTGACGAACTTGTCAAGACCAGCAGGGGATTGGCGGCTCAGAGGGGCTACGCAAGGGCCACCGGCGGTAGCGCCGCGGTTCCGCGCTATATTGATAAACGGAGCTAGGAGGACCTGAGTTGAAGGTTGTAGCATTTGTCATGCAAAAGGGCGGGACCGGGAAGACCACCACAACCCTTAATTTAGCAGCCGCGCTGGCTGCGGACTATGATCAAAGGGTACTGTTGGTTGACATGGACCCACAGGGCAGCCTTACAACCGCTGCGGGCTTTGACCCCGATCAAGTTCACCCCACAATCTACCAGGCCCTGGTTGATGAGTGCAGCCTCGAGGAAGCCCTGGTGCGCACCGGTTTCGGTGTGGATCTGCTACCGGCAAACATGGACCTGGCTGCCGGTGAGGTGCGCTTTGCCGGTTCTAACGATAGACTCGCCCTTTTATTGGGAGATTTGGCCCAACGACCGATTGAGTACCATAGCAGCCGAGATGGGTCTGGCTTCACCTCCAACGGGGGGAATCCCTCAACCGGGAAGATTCTCAAGCCACGGCCCCGGTACGATTTTGCCTTTATTGATTGTCCAGCCAGCTTGGGATTACTTACATACCAGGCCCTGATTGCGGCGGATGAAGTCCTTATACCGCTCCAAGCCGAATACCTGAGCATGGCCTCTCTGAAGCTGCTCATGAGGACGTTGGCCTATATTAAGGAGCGCTTTAACCCCGACCTGGCCGTTGGCGGCCTCCTTCTGACCATGTATGACCGCAGGACCCGCCATGCCAGACACATTGAGAATACCCTGCGCCAGGAGCTAGCAGAGCGGCTAAAGGTTTTTGATACCATTATCTCGCGCACAGTTAGCTTCGCCGAATCAAACGTTGCAGGTTTGCCGCTAGTAGAGTACGACCCGTCAAACCAGGGCGCGCGGGCCTACCGAAGCCTCGCCAAGGAGGTTATGCAGCAATGACCAAGAAAGACTCATCTCTTCCACGGATTAAAGACCGGCCCGGCATGCTGCCAGGAAAGGAGGCCCTGGACTTCCTTGCTGGCGCCACCTCCCCTGCCACTAATAGTAAACAGGAGAGGGTAGAGGACGACACCATGGCCCGAGAGGAGCCTCGCCGAGACCCCCAGCCTGAGGAAGCCATGACCGACAAAAGTCTCGAGCAGACACAGCCAGGGGAGGCAAACCCATCTCAGTCCGGGAAGGCCAAGCCAGCCCAGGCTCGAAGAGGAACAGTGGAAGATGGACACGGAGCGTCCATCTCATCAATGGGCGATGAGTTCCACTGTGTGATTTTCCGGCTTGTTAACGAGTACTATGCCGTTGACATCAGTCATGCCCGTACTATCATCCCCTTCCAACCAGTGACAAGGGTGCCGCACACCCCAGACTTCGTTGAGGGTGTTATCAATAACAGGGGGCAGGTAGTACCAGTCGTTGATCTCCGTAAGAGATTTGCTCTTGCGAAGAAGGATGCTGACATTGAGGCTAAGATTATCGTTATGGTGGTAGGTAAAGACACCGTGGGGATGATTGTGGATGCCGTTACCGATGTCATAAAAATCCCCAGATCTAAGATAGAACCGACGCCACCAGTGATGAACAATATTGAGGCCCAGTATATTGCGGGCATCGCCAACCTTGATGATACCCTTGTGGTACTGCTGAGAATGGACAGGGTTCTCACTGAGGGTGAGATGAAGGCCTTGGAGGAGGCTGGCTTTGAGGAGGCCATTAATACAGACTAACCGGTTTTTCTAGATGCCTGGTCAAGGGGTCTTAGGTGTCTGTTGACCAGGGGCCTGAGGATTGCGGCTGCTGGAGGTAGAGAGCAAAAATGCCATTGTTGAAGTGGTACGTTGACCTTAATACGGGACCGAAGCTCTATGTAGTCACAATTATGGTGGGCATATTCGTTGCAGGTATTGGCCTTGCTGGTTACTGGGGATTAGTCCAAGTGGGGCAGGTAGCTGATGGCATGTACAAGGCAGCCTATCAGAACCTGGATGGCGGGTCAGGGGCTTCCATGACCGCTCTCCTTGCCGAGATCGATGTGCTCAAGGCCAAAAAGGACGCGGTGTCAAGATGGCTAACCGCCTTGCTCTTGGTGGGAGTAATCTCCGGCACAGCGGGGGGCATCACCTTGGGCTACTTTATCTCACGGCTCATATCAAGGCCTATCCAGCTACTGGACGGTCTGGCCGAGAAGGTTGCCGAAGGAGACCTGAGCCTGAATGTGCTGGCGAGCAATGACAGTCTGCGTCGCAACGACGAAGTGGGCCATCTTGCTCGGTCCTTTGACAAGATGGTGTCAAGTGTTCGGCGGGTGATTGTGGAGGCAGGCCGCTCGTCAGAAGAGGTCAATCAGCAGAGCGTAACCCTGTCGGCCAGCGCTAACCAACTGGCCAGCAGCACCCAGGAGATGGCTGCTATTCTCAATGGCGTTGCCGAGCAGACACAAACCCAGGAGGACGATTCCAGGTCTGCCATTGAGGCCCTTAAGCAGTTCACAGAGGTGATAGATCAAATCGCCATAGGGGCCCAGGATCAGTCCGAGAGCGCCACCCAGACCTCAGAGCTTTTAGCCACGGTGGCCCAACGCATTGAGGACATTGCCACTACTGCCAACCTCTTGGGATCTGCGGCTGGTAGTACCCTCAGCAAGGCTGAGGTTGGCTGGAAGACGGTGGAGAAGACCATCTCCGCCATGGATGGTATCAGGGATACAGTTTTAACCGCCGTTGATAAGGTAAAATCCCTTAGCGAACGCACTGATAAGATAGACTCCATCCTTCAGGTCATCACCGAAATCGCGGAGCAGACTGATCTGCTGGCCCTGAACGCCGCCATAGAGGCAGCTCGCGCCGGCGAGCACGGCAAGAGCTTCGCCGTTGTCGCCGATGAGGTCCGAAACCTGGCGGAACGGTCTGGCAGGGCGGCGGCCGAGATTGGGGTACTGCTTCGCCAGATTCAGGATGACGCTCAAGAGACGGTCAACGCTACCTTCACTGGGGCTGACCGGGCAGAGCAGGGCACAAAGATGGCCAATGAAGCCGGGAGGGCTCTGTCAGAGATTATAGGCACCGTGAGGGAAACAGTGGCCAAGATTAAGGACGTATCATCGGCCACTCAACACATTGCCGCCGGGAGTTCTAATGTGGTCAGGGCCATGGAGAATATGGCTGCCGTTACCCAGCAGAACACGGCATCAACCCAGCAGATGTCGGCAAACAGCGCTCGGATGGCAAAGGTTATTGATCAGATGGGCGCGGCCTCTACGGATACCGCCGCCGCCGCTCAACAGGTGGTAGCCGCCGTCAGCCAGGTGAGAACCACAAGTGAAGGCGTGGCAGCCTCTGCCCGGGTTCTCCTGGATACAGCCACCAAACTTAGCGGTCTAATCGGAGCGTTCCAGACGACGGGACAGGCAAGAGGGTGAACCCATTGGAGTTCCTTAAGGACTTTACGGAATCTGACATACAGCTGTTTTTAGTAGAGGCAGAAGAGCTCCTGCAGGTTACTGAGGAGTGTCTCGTGGCCCTTGAGCAGGAGCCAGGAGACGAGGCTCTCATTGAGGAGATATTCAGGGCCATTCACACACTGAAGGGCTCTTCAGCAACGCTGGGCCACAAGCAAATGACCGATCTGGCCCACTCCATGGAGAACATCCTGGACAGGGTAAGAAACAGAGATATTGAACTTGATACGCCGACGGCCACGAAACTGCTCCGGGGACTGGACACATTAAGCTCCCTTAAGGACGAGGTGGCCACTGGCCAGTTTCTGGGTGTGGACATTTCACCTCTCCTGCTTGAACTGGACGATGCTTTTGGCGATGCCGTGGCTCCGGGAGACAGCCCTCCCCAGGGGGAGGCCCCTCCCGCAACCGCTCGCGACGCTATTCTCACAGGTCTTCAGCAGGGACAGCAGGCTTGGCGTGTGGAGTTGACAGTTACCAGGGATAGCGTAATGCCAGAGGTGCGTCTACTCCAGGCCTACCTTCTTCTTTCAGAGAAGGGCAAGGTTGTCTTTGCGTCTCCACCACTGGAGGAGATTGAGGCAACCCCTGGACTCAGCGACCTGGAGTTTTGGCTTCTGACCCTTGAGGACAAGGAGAGCGCTCACTCGGAGATAGAGGCAGCAGTACCTGAAACTGATGCAGTGATCCACTCCTATTCCCTTGAGAACGCCTTTGAGCTGCTAACCGCCTTTGGTGATGTAGAGAGCGGCGTCATGGGCCAGGAGAAGCCAGAACCTGAAGAGAAGCTGCAGGCGGAGGTCCAACCCCAGAAGGCGGTGGCTAAGCAGAGGTCCAGAGCAGCTAACCAGACTGTTCGGGTCAACATTGATGTGCTTGACAACCTCATGAACCTCGTTGGCGAGCTGGTTATTGACCGGGCCCGTATAACCGATATCCTCCAAAGCGCCACCACTCAAGGGGGAACCGCGCCCCTCATCCGCGAGATTGGCGCTGTCAACGGTCACATTGGCAGGATTACCACGGAGCTTCAGGAGGAGATCATGAAGTCGCGGATGCTGCCTGTGGACACCCTCTTTAAGAAGTTCCCCCGTATGGTTCGCGATCTGTCGCTGCAGGCGGGTAAGGAGATTGACCTCATCATTGAGGGGCGCGAGACAGAGTTGGACCGGGCTGTCATCGAAGAGATCAGCGACCCCCTCATGCACTTGTTAAGGAACGCCGTTGACCACGGGATCGAGGGCCCTGATATACGGCGCCAGGCGGGCAAGCCCTCCCAGGGGATCGTCAGGTTGTCAGCTGCACATCGAGAGAACCACATCGTCATTACTGTGAGCGATGATGGCGCAGGTATCAATACCGAGAAAGTACTGAGTAAGGCCGTTGATAACAGGATTATCTCCGCTGAGGCCGCCGACAAACTCAGTCATCAGGAGGCCCTGTCCCTCATCTTTGAGTCAGGCTTCAGCACCGCCGACGGTGTCAGCAAGGTCTCAGGACGAGGCGTCGGTATGGATGTGGTTCGCACCAATATTCAGAAGCTCAGCGGTTCCATTGAGATTGAGAGCACATCGGGGCAGGGCTCTGTCTTTCGAGTGAAACTGCCTCTGACCCTGGCCATTATCCGGGCATTGATAGTTCGCATTGCTAACGAGTATTATGCTCTTCACCTATCCTCTGTCAGTGAAGGGCTTGAGCTAGACCCCGGGCTCATTCGTTCCCTCAAGCGGCGAAGAACCTTTGTGTCCAGGGGTAACGTGGTGCCGCTATTCGATCTTGGCCGGCTCCTCAATGTGGCAGAGAGCGATCGCCGCCGCCAGGATCAGACCATACCAATTGTGGTGGTTCAGACCGGCGGCAGGAGGTATGGGCTTGAGGTCGATGAGTTCATCGGCGAGCAGGAAATCGTGATTAAGTCCATCGGGAATTACCTCGGGAATATCCCTGGCCTGGCAGGCGCCACAATCCTCGGCCAGGGCAATGTAGCTCTAATCTTGGACGTCACGGGACTCTTGAGGCCGTCGGTAATCATCAGGACTGGGCTTGAGGCGTCTTTAGAAGAGCCGCTACAAGCCGGTTTATAACAGGGAGAATGAGATGAAGAAGGCAGATTTAATTAAGGACTATGAGGGTCTGGCCAGAGCGGGGCTGGAGAATGTGGCCGCCGCATTCTCACAGATGGCGGGGGAGGAAATTGCCGCTGTTGCCCCTGAGCTGCGGATGGTACCCCTGGCTGAGATACCGACCCTGGCGGGTGGTCCCGAGAGCGTAGTTACCGCCATATACCTGGCTGTAAGTGGTGATCTTTCGGGCCACATAACATTGGTGCTAGACATGGACAGCGCCGCTCGACTGGCCTGGCTCCTGTTAGGCGTAGGTGAGGGCGTCACTGATCAAGCGTCCGATACTACAGTGTCGAAGGGGGTGCCAGACATGGATCCCATGATGAGGTCTGCCCTTGAAGAGGTTGGGAATGTGGTCGGTTCAGCCTTCCTGAACACTGTGGCTGACGGGCTGAGGGTGAGTCTGAGGCCCTCCATCCCCTACCTTGTGGTCGACATGGCCGGCGCTGTACTCTCCACGGTTGTGTCCAGAGCGGAGTATGGCAGCGAGCGGATCCCTCTGGCGGATGCCGCCTTTTCCTCTAGGCAGGATTCAATCAAGGGTTTTTTGTTCATCTTGCCTGGCAGTGATGCCATCCGGTATCTCAAGACCTTGACTCCTGGAGCTGACGACCTTGGAGGATAATGTCAACCTGGTCAGCGTTGGGCTGGGGGAGATCAAGGTTTCAGATGATCCCGGTACGGTGCTTGTGGCCTATGGATTGGGTTCGTGCCTTGGATTAACGGCCTATGATCCTGTAGTCCGGATTGGTGGCTTGGCCCACATGGTGCTACCCTATCCCAACGGGACGGCCCATTCTTCGCCTGGGCGCTATGTAGCAGAGGCAGTGCCGGCCCTGCTTAATGCCATGGGGGAGAGCGGATCCCTGGGCCGACGCCTTCAGTTCAAGGTGGCTGGTGGGGCCCAGATGTTTACCTTTGACGGCGGTAACGAGAGCCTTGAGATCGGTCGTCGAAACATAGAGGCCCTGAGGGAGATTACCAGCGACCTTGGCATGCGCATCAATGCCAGCGACCTTGGAGGCAACTGCGGCAGGACAATGAAGCTCCAAATAGCCACGGGATTAGTAATCGTCTCAACGGCGGGTTCCAGCGAACAGAGTTTCTAGGGCGTAGGTGGATGATTGGACAGACAACTATCTGGTTAGGGAGGTGGCATGGTGGCTACAGTTTTACTTGTAGATGACGCTCAGTTCCAGAGAACGCGGTGCGCGAAGCTTCTCATGGATCACGGCTATCAGGTTGAGGAAGCTGAGAATGGGAGAGTTGCAGTTCAGAAATACGAGGAGATCAGGCCAGACGTGGTCCTGATGGACATCACAATGCCGGTGCTTGATGGGATTAACGCTCTCAAGGAGATCAGGGAGCGGTATCCCGATGCAAACGTTGTGATGTGTACCGCTCTTGGACAGCAGTCAATGGTGATTGAGGCCATTAAGGCTGGTGCCAAGGACTTTATTGTTAAGCCCTTTGAGCAAGACAAGGTACTCCAAGCTATTTCCAAACTTACGGGTTAGGACTAGCCCGATGGGAGGAGGGGGGAGATAGCTTGGAAGGTAGTATCCGTGTTCTAATATGTGACGATTCCTTCTTTGTTAGGAGCGTCCTCAGGAGGATGCTAACAGAGGCACCGGGCTATACAGTGGTTGGAACCGCCCAGAATGGACTGGAGGCGGTCACCAAGGCCAGAGAACTGCGGCCTGACGTCATTACAATGGACGTTGAAATGCCGGTAATGAACGGGCTCCAGGCCCTTGAAAAGATCATGAGTGAGTACCCAACACCGGTTGTCATGGTCAGCAGCCTTACTGAGAGAGACGCGGAGGTCACGCTTCAGGCCCTGGCCACGGGCGCCGTGGATTTTGTGCAGAAGCCTGGGCAACACGGCGGCCTCGGGATAGGGCAACTTCGTGAGGAGATCATCACCAAGCTACAGACTGCTGCCATGGTTGACCCTGTTTCACTGCGGTCCATGGTGGTGGCAGAGAGGCAAATAAGGGTATCAGCTGTCGATGGACCCAGGACCAAGGTGATCTCCAGCCATCCCGGGGCAGAGTTCCCATTGGTAGTAATCGGAAGCTCCACCGGTGGTCCCAGCGCCCTGAGTCAGTTGCTACCGCAGCTTCCCGCCGACCTTGGCGCCGCCGTAATTGTGGTTCAACACATGCCAGCGGGGTTTACCAGGTCCCTTGCCGACCGCCTGTCGCGACTGTCGCATCTCTCTGTCAAGGAGGCCAGCGATGACCAGTTGGTGAAGATAGACAGAGTTCTGGTAGCGCCGGGCGGAAAACACCTATTGATTAAGGGTAATCGTGTCAAGCTTACGGAAGATGCTGCAATTCACGGAGTACGCCCCGCAGTCGACGCCACTCTGCTGTCGGCGGTTAATAGCTACGGGGCCCAGCGGATTATCAGCGTAATCATGACGGGGATGGGTTCCGACGGTTCCATGGGGACCCAGGCGGTGGTCGGCGGAGGCGGTTGGAGCCTGGCCCAGTCCAGAGCGACCTGCGTTGTCTACGGTATGCCCCGAGTATTGGTGGAGCGAGGCCTTGCCAGGCAGGTTGCAGATCTCCACGAGATGCCGGGACTGATCGTTGATGCCGTTACTCGGTGGTACCAGTCCTCGCTAAGCTGACAACTGACTGAAGAGGGATAACTGTGGGCCCGGAGCCAGGGCGTGTACCTAAAGGAAGTAGATGAGCCATGGAATACAACCATTTCGTCAACCAACTCTCAAGTATTGTAGGTCTCAATCTCCTTGATTACAAGAGCAAGCAGATGAGGCGACGCCTTGACAGCCTGATGCGCAGGGTTGGGGCTGAAGACTATGGAGCCTTCCTGGAGCTACTCAAAAGGGATAGCGCCGAGCTTGAGAGGCTGCTGGACTTCTTGACTATCAATGTGTCCGACTTCTTTCGTAACCCTGAAAAATTTGCTTACCTTCAGGAGGTCGTCATTCCCGACCTTCTTGCCAGGGGGGAGGGGCTCAAGATATGGAGCGCTGGGTGCTCAATTGGCCTGGAGCCCTACTCAATGAACATCATGCTGGCTGAGATGGGGCAACCAGCAGGAAGGCACTCGATACTGGCAACAGACCTGGATGATCGGGCCCTTGATCGGGCAAGGCAGGCCGCCTATAGGGTCAGCGAGGTCAAGGGGATCAACCCAGCGCGGTTGAACCGCTTCTTTAGCCAGCAGGAAGACCTCCTTGTTCTCGACGATGTGGTGCGCGATGGCATATCATTTAAGAAGCACAATCTGCTTCAGGATCCCTATCCCAGCGGCTTTGATCTTGTAATCTGTCGCAACGTTCTTATATACTTTACTGATAAGGCCAAGGCGAGAGTGATTGGGGGATTGGCGCGTTCGCTCCGTCCCGGCGGTGTCCTGTTTGTTGGCTCGACGGAGACCATATTTGACGTCGACTCCCACGGGCTGCAGGTGATAGCGCCCTTCTTCTATCGACGGGTTATTTCAAATACAGGAGAGAGGATGAATACTCTGTGAAAGCTGATTTTATCAATCCCTTTGTGACAGCCATGTATTTCGTTCTTGAGAAAGAGACCGGCATTACTCCGGTTAAGGGCGAACTCAAGGTAGAGGAAAGCGCCTACACTACCGAGGACATCACCGTTATGCTTGGCGTTGTGGGTCAAGTCCAGGGGGCAGTGATGTACGGGATGTCGGAGCGGACCGTTAAGAACCTGGTGTCTGCCCTATCGGGGGAGCCGGTACCCATCTTAGATGCCAACGCTGAAAGCGCCGTCGCTGAACTGGGCAACGTCATTACAGGCCGGGCCAGCGCCGGCCTGGAGCAGGTTGGATACCGCTGCAAGTTGACGCCGCCATCGGTTGTCATTGGAAGGGGAACCATTATATCCACCATTAGCATCAAGCGGCTCCTTCTGCCCTTTGATACTGAATTTGGCGAGATTAAGTGCAGCATCGCTCTGAGAGAAACAGGGGTATAGCTGGTTTCCATTGGCTCAGTTTGTATAAATACCCCTACGGGGGCAACAATACTTCCTAGAAGTAGACGGTCTGGGAAGGTGATGCTAGAATGTCCAAGACCCCGGCAGAGAAGAAGAAAAGCCCTAGAGATAGTAGAGGTAAAGGATGACACTGCATCCTAGGAGGGTGAGCTGACCTGCTTCCATCGGATTTTGTAGCCAGGTTCTCACCCCAGGCTGCTCTCAAGAAGTGGACAGGGGTTCACCGGCGGAAGGACATCGCCAGCTGCCTGGCGGAGGCGGCCCTCTGGCGGCAAGAAGGGGGAAGGGCGGCGGCAGTTATCGCTCCCTTGGGGGGAGGTAAGACCTCCTTCCTTGAGGCCGTTGGTCAGGGGCTCAGGAAGGCTAACCACCAAGTCCTATACATGGACATAAAGGAGAAGCGCGAAACTGGTGGCGAGATTCTCTCAGAGCTGGCCAGGGCGTTAGAGGTAGAGAGCGGACCTCGAGGGACTGTGCTGGATGCTATCAGACGCCGCGGACCGGTTTCAATTATGGTGGATGACTGTCACAACATGTTTCTCAGGCGGGTCGGTGGCTTTGGGGGACTGCGGGCCTTCCTGGATATTATGATCCATACCCAGAACGACGCCTTTTGGGTTACGACCTGGGCCGATACAAGCTGGGCATTTCTTGCCCAGATCTTCAGTCTCGATACCTACTTCAGTCATCGAGTTGCGCTGAGTCCCGCTACCGTTGAAGAGTTGACATCTCTCATCAAGGACGAGCTCAGAGGCATCCCCTATGACGTTAATCCGCCTGACAGAAATGGCAACGGCGGGGTTGACGATGACTGGGTTCCCTTCTTTCGGCGTCTCAGGGAGGAGTCGGCAGGCAATGTTACAGCCGCTCTCAAGACATGGCTTGCGTCCTGTTCCCATGAGCCGGCGCCCTCAACCCATAAAGGCGGGGGTCTGGGTAGGGCTTCCATTGAGGTCAAGATGCCTGCTGCTCCCAAGGATCAGGACCTGACGAAGCTACCAGCTGAGGAGGTCTTCGGGTTGGCTGCCATTGTTCAGAACGGGCCCCTCTCTAGCGGCCAACTGGCGGCAGTGACTAACGTACAGGAAGACACCGCCCAGGTCATCCTCACCAACCTCACGCGCTATGGCCTTCTTAGAGACACTGGGGCCGGAGGCTATACCATTAGTGTCACAGCCCAGCAGCCCGTCAGGTCCTTCCTGGTCAGCCGCAGATCCGTGTATGTACCAGGGATCAAGGGGGGTGAGTAGAGGTGGAGGCACTGAGGGCCCTGGGGGGGAGTGAGATTATCACCGCCTTGGGCCAATCCCTAGCCGTTATTCTCGCTACCGCCCTTCTCATCAAGCTCATTCATATTGCGGCTGAACAGTATATCAGTCGCTTCACCGCCAGGGCGATTGTGGTGCGCAACCGGGTAGAGTTGGTTAAGGTCCTTCTCTATCTCTTCACGGGATTTGTCGTGATCAGGCTGCTGCTGGCGGCTCGGGCTGACGCGGTTCTGGCAGTTGTGGGCGGCGGCGCCGTTGTCGCTGGATTGGCTGCCCGGGAGCTGTTGGCCAACATCTTCGCTGGCGTCTTCATCTTCTTTGAGAGGCCCTTTTCAGTGGGCGACCGGATCCAGGTGGGCCCGTATTACGGTGAGGTGGACAACATCAGCCTCCGCGCCACGACCCTGGTAACGCCCGAGGATAGCCGGGTCTCGGTACCCAATTCCATGGTCTTCTCAGAGGGTTCTCTCAGCGCCAATGCCGGGGACCTGGAGGCCATGGTCGTGATTGAGTTCTACTTTGCTCACTCAATTGATATCAGCGAGATCCGCCAGGTACTATGGGAGGCCGCCGTCACCTCGAAGTATTTCTATGCCAAACGACCCGTCGAGATCCTGGTGGAGGAGACCCCTGTGGCAACGGCCTTCTATGTCAGGGCATTTGTGGCCGATATCAGGCAGGAGTTTCCATTTGCTGCCGACGTCACAGCCCGGGCTAAGGAGAGACTAAAGGGCATTGACCCCCTCTATCCTGAGGATGTTTGGGCGGGAGCGCCTGGTCTCCCCTTTTCAGTGGGCAGTGGTTCTTCTCGCCGCAGCCCGCAAGGGAGGAATCGCCTCGATAGCCAGAGAATACTTGAGCCGTAATCTAGAGCGTGGCAAAGGGCGCAGGCGCAGAGGGATGGCGCCAACGCTATCTAAAACATAGAGGGGTGCATTGAAGCATGAAACTATCGCAACGAGCAGCGGCACTGAGTCCGTCGGCAACCCTGGCTATAAATAGCAGGGCCAAGGCCATGATCGCCCAGGGGATTGATGTTGTCAGTTTCGCCGTGGGAGAGCCGGACTTTGATACACCGGCCAACATCAGGGAGGCGGCAATCAAGGCCATCAATGAGGGATTCACCCGCTATACGCCGGCTACGGGGATCCCGGCCTTGAAGGAAGCTATTGTAAAGAAGTTTAGGGAGGACAACGGGTTGGACTACGCTGTCGACGAGGTCATCGCCAGTGTCGGCGGTAAACAGGCGATCTTCAACGCCATCCAGGCCCTCTGCGATGACGGCGATGAAGTGCTGATGCCAGCGCCCTATTGGGTGAGCTACCCGGAAATGGTGAAGCTGGCCGGCGGCGTCCCTGTTATTGTCCCTACGGGT
>LADL02001993.1_pt1 | contig 64144 bp, 54 predicted proteins | sample 619721 | NCBI WGS metagenome assembly LADL02 (sample SAMN03397408, study PRJNA257561) | rock porewater metagenome | biome: terrestrial; feature: Opalinus Clay rock; material: porewater; isolation source: Opalinus Clay rock porewater BRC-3 borehole | place: Switzerland: Mt Terri URL, St-Ursanne ...
CATATCGCCACCTGGAGCCCGCAGTGCCTGCAGAATACTGGCATAGAAATGGCCAAGGCCAGCGCCTTCGCGTGTCTGGGCTATCCATACCCTTTGATTGGGCGAGGTTCTCAGGTGTTCGACGGCGAACCGCTCGGCAATCATCGTCTTACCGTTGGCGTAGGGGCCGACCAACATCAGCCCCTGGGTTCGCAAAGACGGCGGCCGTAACAGAAGCTCGGCAAGTCGCCGATGGCTATCCTGGGCGGCATGATGCCCGATCCACCGTGGGGCACGGATGTAGGCGATCCTTTCCTCCTGATCACGATCAAGATACGGCCGGACATGCTCGAGCAAATGATCCACTATTGCTACCAATCCTCCACCGGCAACCGGCTCTTCTGACGCGTGGGATGCTCGGCGGGAGGAAGTGCCGGCTGCTGCATAATGGCATAAGGCTTTTCCGCCGCGGCGGCATGGGCCTTGCGGACAGCATCACGCAACTGACGCCTGGAGGGTTTCGCCGATTGCACAATGGCTGCAATCTCGCGGCGGAGCGCCACCTTCTCAGTGCTTGAGCGGTGGTTTGCCGCACGCCGACGGGTGCGTTCCGCCGCATGCTCCCACATCGTCACTGACGTCAGTTGGCCGTCGCGTCGCTCGACCGGCCGAAACTGTCGGTTTTCCGGGTCACGGATGTAAACATGGCTGATGTCACGGGGGTCGTATCGCACCTCAAGCCTTCCGAGCCGGTCACGCTCGGGAACGACGGCGCTCAGCCACGGTGAATAATAGTGCATGGCGAACATGTTGATCCCTTGCGGTGACAATTGCCTTTCCGTCCCCGGCAAGAACGACAACAACACGCGCTGCGGGTCATCGTCAAAATGAGGCAGGGCGGTTGCGTTGTGCTGCCATTCCGTCATGGGAACCTTCAGGGTCTTGGAATTTTCCTGCAGGTTGTGATCGATCACGGCCAGCGCAACGCAGCGCTCCAGATCGGCGAAGCTCAGGCAGGCGCGCCGCTCGGATGGATATTCGTCGCGGTGGGCCACCGAACGGCCCGAAGAGCCCGGGTAGGTGGCGAGGACCACGTTGAGCTTTCCCAGCAGCCGTTCAACCACGCCGCCTTGATGGACCCGGCCGCGATCGCGATATCGGATCCTGATCCCATAATCGTCACATCCTCGCTGGAAGGCGTGTCCCTTGAACTCCATTGCCGAGTCCGTGACGAGCAGCTGCGGTCGACCGAACATCGGCCAGGCGTGATTGAGATTGCGCGCTGCAAGCCATGTATCTTTCGGACACATGGCTTGGGCGAGACAAAGCGCAACGGATAGAGCCGACGGCTTTTCCAAGGTGAGGCAGAAGCCGAGAATGGATCGCGTCGCCACGTCGGTGATGACAGTCAAATAGGGTCGGCCGACGAACACACCGGCGCCATCGACCACCTCCACGAAATGGATGTCGGTCGGCGTATGGTCGATTTGGCAGACGGCGAGCGGGTGCGGCGCATGGATATAGCCGGGACGCGGCTTCAGCCGCAGCAAGTGCTTTGGATTGGCCGATCGCTTCTTCGCGATCTCTTCAGGCGAAAACAACATCGGGATGCGCCGAGCGACCGTCACATATGAGGGAACGGCAAGACCGGCTTCCTCGCAGCGCGCGCGGATCTCGTCGACCACGGGAGCAAGTGGGGTCGGCTCGAGCGTCAGCCACTTCTCGCGAAGTGTGGCGGCGATGATCGCCTCCACGTGTTCCGGCAGCCGCTTGCGCCGACTGGTCGCAGTGCGAGGAAGCAAGCTGGTCACTGTCCGATCGGCGCGATAGCGGGCGAGGAGATTGTAGATTTGCCGGGTGGTGAGCCGCAGTTCAGCCGCAGCGCGTTTGATGGCAGCCCGCCTTGGATTGCCGCCATCCAGGATTTTGTCCAGCTCGCGGGCCATTCGACGCGCCATCAACCAGTGCTCGTCCGAGACCGGGCGCGCCGCCGGCGAACTTCGATCGTGAAATCGCTTTGGCAAAGGGCCTCGCTGAAATCATTAGCGGAAAATCGTCGCCAGTTTAGCGCCAGAACCCAACTGGCGTATGACATTCCCCGGATTGAAATCTGGAAGTAAAAGCCACAGCAGGGGTGGCACTCGCCCGTCTCGACGAGCGCATCGCCCGCTCGCCGGTCGGGGAAGGGTGGATAGAACGGATGCATTTTGCCGATGCCTGCTCCTCGCTCTGGATCGACGGCGAACTGGTCCATCTCGAAGACCTCGTCCTGCATGATGCCACCCGAGACATTCGCACCCCGACCCACGAGCTCACCATTGCGCGTGACGTCCTGAGAACCCGTCGGCGCATTGCCGCCCAGCCGTCCGGCTGGGCGCTGAGCCCGGAAGGTCTCAGCAGCCTCCGCGGACAGGCGTGGCCGGAACCATTACTTGGCACCGACAGCGCCGTGGCGATCGACGCCGGCCAGCTATATGGCAGTGCGGTCGGAGAAGGGGAGGGGGAGGATTCTTCTGACGTCGCCAGCCCGCTCGACGCCGAGTTCGCCGCGATCGATGCGATCCTGGCCCGATCGGACGCCGCCATCGAAGACGCGAAGAGGCCCAGCCGTGTCAGTGCCCGGGAAAAAGATCCGCTGGTCTATGACCTCGACTGGGATGAGGACGAGCGACTGGAAGAGTGGCGCGGCGTGTTGCGGCAAACGCAAGACCTGCCGGCGGTGATGCAGGCCATCGTCGCCATCGATGCCTGGAATTTCTTGAGTGTCCTGCAGCACGCGCTCTGGCTTGGCCGGCTACTGGCCGCTTCGATCCTGCGCCAGTCCGGCGTCACCACCGGCACCCATCTGGCCGCCATCAACCTTGGCCTAAAAACCATTCCCGTCGATCGCCGACGGCATCGCGATCGGGAGACCCGGCTGCTCGCCATCGCCCACGGGCTGATCGCGGCCACCGAGATCGGCATGAAAGAGCATGACCGGCTGACGCTGGCGAAGACGATGATGGACCGAAAGCTGGACGGCCGCCGGGCTTCATCAAAACTGCCGGAACTGGTCGAGCTGGTGATGGCGAAACCCCTCGTGTCGGCCGGGATGGTGGCGAAGGCGCTCGAGGTGACGCCGCAGGCTGCGCGGCGGATTGTTTTGGAGCTGGGCCTGCGCGAGATGACGGGGAGGGGGAGGTTTCGGGCATGGGGAGTGATATAGGTTCGCAACCGAAAAACACGACGCGGGATAGGCGCCCTGAACGCCGCCGCGATTTTGCATGTCGGCAGACAAGCCCTGGATCCTAAGCGAGGCAGAATGGCAAACATCCGCGACCTTACCACGCGTTTCCAGTGCAATGGCTATTGGTTTGTTGGGAACGACACAAACCGTGTGAGCGGAGTTTTCACCTACGATCCGCAGGAAGGCTGCCGCCTGGAAATGTACGGCTCCCTTTGGAGCTTGGCTGAGGACGAACGCCCAAGAACCGTAACCGGGGTATCAACTTCGGGGGAAAAGATTACTTTGCTCAATTGTGTGAGGCTCGGCAGCACGCTGAGGAGCGGCGGGTTTGATGTCGTCGACTTGGTGTGCGAGATCGCATTGGTGGGGAACTTTTTCCCTAATGAGAACCTCACTTTCAAAAAGTCCTCGCTCCGGTTTGCCCATTTAGATGACTGGAATTTTGCCAGCTACATAGAGCAAAAGCGCCAGAAAAATGGTCGGCTCGTTGTCTCCGTAAAGGGTGGGCAACAGGCGAAGCTACAATGCACGTCGGGAGGCTACGAGGCCCGCTTCGTCGGTGGTTATGGTGCTTCAATCAACGGCCTCAAGGCCGAGATCACCGCCTCCACAAGATTGAACCTCGTTTCGAAAACTGCCCGCACCCTTACCTGGCATTTCTCTGAAATAGAGGGCGTGAAAGATTTTGCATCATTTATGTTCGCCGCACCCACACCCCTTTTGGACGTGGTCTTTTACGGAGCGACCAAAAAGTTGGATGGGTTCGGTAAGCAGACAGAATGGGTCTCGGCACTGTTCTTTGAGGAGGGTGCACAGGCGTCCTCGCGACCCGCACAACCACTCATGGCGCTGCGGCGACTGGAGAAGGTTTCCCCGGATATCCTCTCGGCCTGGCGCGATGCCAGGGCTCGACTTCGCGAAGTAACCGACCTCATTCTTCTCATCATAAACCAGCATCATAAGACTGCGGGCGCTGGCTTCTTGCTATCCATGCAAGCCTTCGAGGCTTTTGACCGTATGGTGCATCCAGAGCCATTGGTGGGAGCAGAGGAGTTCAAATCGGTCATTGATGCGATGACAAATGCTATCCCGAAAGGCACCTCCTCCCAGCTACGCGATAAGATGAAAGCGGCCATCAAATATGCCAATGAACCCTCATTGAGAAACAGACTGAAGAACCTGCACACCCGTCTCGAACTGGCGTTCGGCAAGGATGCTTTTGGCCTGGAAAAGAAATCACTGGAGACCTTGGTTCAAACACGGAACTATCTGACCCACTATCCTGAAGACCTGAAGCCCAAGATTTTGTTTGACGACCGGATGGTCGAAGAAACCGACCGTATGTGCCTCATTCTCGTTCTTCTGATTTTGGATGAACTGGGTGTTCCTTCATTGGAGCTCCTTCGAGGTGTGTTCCTGCATCGACGCTTTCGCAAATTCGTTGAAGTCCTGGACCAGACTATTCTCGAAGGAGCAACTCGGCATTCAAGCTCCGAGAAGGTATTTCGAAGTTAGTTTTTCGGCTCGGTATGAAGCTTTGGGATCGGAACGCTGCGCAAGAGTTGTTAGCAATCGTTAAACCGAAGCGGATTCTCGTGAGCGGTCGCTTGACGTTTGCTCCGCTGCCCACCCATCTTCTGGTTATGAAGTATGATTTCGCTACGCTTTCGGCAGACGACTTTGAAGATCTTGCGCGGGACCTTGTAGGGCGCGAGATCGGCCTCCGCTTGGAAGCGTTCACGGCTGGTACGGATGACGGCATGGACGGGCGCTACGCTACAGTAGACGGAGCGACGATCCTGCAGGCGAAGCATTATCTTCGCTCAGGCTTTTCAAAGTTGAAGTCGAAAATGAAGGAGGAGCGGCAGTCTATCGATCAGCTCGAGCCGCAGCGGTATGTGCTCGCAACGTCTGTCGCGCTGACGCCGGCCAACAAGGATGCGCTCGCCGAAATTATCGGGCCTGCTTTGAAGTCCACCGGCGATATCTACGGAGCTGACGACCTCAACACCTCGCTGCGTGCTCATCCCGACATTGAGACGGCCCATCAAAAGCTTTGGGCGCAAAGCACACCTGTTCTCGAAAAGGTACTTACGTCCGTCGTACGCAAGGCGATGGCGCCGGAGAATGCGCCGCCAGCGTTGGCGAGACTTTTGCCGCCACTCTCCGCCGGCAATGCCACCGAGGTCGTTCCCGCCGAACGCGACGTCATATTTCTTATCAAGGGCTCACCCATTGACGACGAGTTCACGCTATGGCTTGCACCGAAACTTGAGGCTGAAGGCTATCAGGTATTCGCTGACATCCTGACGCTTCAGCCCGGCGATCGGTGGCGCCGAGAGATCACCGCCGCACTTCGCCACCGCGCAGCTAAGGTTCTTTTGCTTTGCAGGGATGCTACGCTGGCCGAAAGCAACGTCGAGGACGATCTCGATATCGCTCTGGAACTGGCCAAAGAACTCGGAGATCGGCGGTTCGTGATACCATTGCGGATGGAGACATTCCGCAAGATCAAAGGTCTTGGTGACACAGTCCCAGTCGACTTCGTCAGGAACTGGGGCGCGGGTCTCGATAAGCTCCTCGATACACTGCAACGTCAGAAAGCGCCCCGGCGCGCCGATCAGACGTTGATCAATCCAAACTGGGAAATATTCCGCCGACGCGGCGCAGTTCCGATTGTTGACGAACCGGAACGGCTCACCTCGAACTGGCTGCGCATCGCCGAGGCGCCAGACGTTATCCGATACTTCGAAAGCTCCGGCGTGATCAATAAGAACCGCCTCCAGTCGGCGATTGAAGCCTACGGTCATCCTTGCGCGTTGGTGGGGGGAAGCGGTTTTGTCGCCTTTGGCGAGCTGGCGGAAATCGATATGGTTTTCGAGGCAGCCGGACGCTTCAAATTGAAATACGAGATCCCGCTTCTCGAATTTACAGAGAATGGATTCGCAAAGCTGAAAGTTGATCGTCAGACGGCGTCGAACCTTATTATCGCCATGCTGAAGACGGCCTGGTTCAATTATTGCAAGGACACCGGCTTCATCGAATACCACTATTCGAATGCCGTAGGTTTCCATGCCTCTGCTGAGCAGGCACCGACCGGCAAACGAATTCCGTGGGGTAAGCAGGGCGACAATCGTTCCTCGATGCTGCGCAACTCTGCGAAAGGCCATATCTGGCAATTTGGCGTTACAGCCATGCCAGCCTTTTGGCCGTTTTGGCACTTCAAATTGAAGTCCCGTGTACTCTTTGCGATCGACAACCAGACGTCGAGCGGCCTTGCGATCGATGACGCCAAGAAGCTGCACAGGTTACGGCGGTCAATCTGCAAGGGATGGCGCAACAAGCAGTGGTATGGCCGCATGCTTGCGTTTCTCGAGCTTCTGTCAGGCGAGTCTGCCTTCATCCGCCTTCCATTGTCAGATTCCGCAGAGATTGTCCTCGAAGCGGCGCCAATGTTGTTTTCTTCCCCGGTGAGCACGGTTCTTCCCGACATTCTCGGTGAGGATGAAGAGGAAACCGACATCAGTACGCTCGGCCGACCCGATAGCGACGACGAGGTGGATGAATGAGGTTTCCAGAGCGCTCCCTCCAAGTCGATCATATTCACGAACCGGAGCTCGAATTTGCCTTCAGTCAGAAGAGCGCGCATCCGAAAGATGGGCTTTTCCTGTATGGACCACACGCGAAGGCCAAGAAGGCACACGAGATCCGGGTGGGTGTCGTCGGCACCAGTGACGGTATTGCGCATTTTCGCACTTGGAGCCGCCAGATTCAGTCCATCGTGCAGGTGCCGCCGCCTGGAAAGGGTGAAAAGGCCAACCGCCTTCACTTGGCAAATTTCCCCGGACTGGAAGAAACTTTTGGTATCTCTTATGATCCTGACGAGCTGAGCGCGCTATCGATCCCGTTTGAGGACATCGATCGCGTCACGCGCGTGTTCAATCAGCACGAGGCGGTCGATAAGGTTTCCCGGCTTTACATCGAGCGGGTAGACAAGCATCTGCGCAACGACGAGCGCGCCGTCGATATTTGGGTGCTTGTTTTGCCTGAAATCGTCTACGAGCGCTGCAGACCCAACTCAAAACGCACTGGGCTTGCCACTGAGAAAGGGGATTTCGGCAGGAAGCAGAAACGGCGCGAGAGCCTTCCGCTTTTTGCCGGCGTCATCGACCAGAGCGATGAGACTATCTTCGATGATGTCCCCGATTTTCATCGCAGGATCAAGGCTGACTTTCTGAACATTGCACCCACGCAGCTCATCCGCGAGACGACGCTGGCGCCGGGCGCCTTTCTGAACAAGGCTGGCTATCCGACCCGCAAGACACAGGATCGGGCGACCGTTGCCTGGAATCTCGCGACTGGGCTCTACTATAAAACCCAACCCCGACCGCCGTGGCGGCTGTCAACCATTCGGCCAGGAGTCTGCTATCTTGGAATGGTCTATAAGAGCTTGCCCAACGATCCTGAGGGACACGCGTGCTGTGCCGCTCAGATGTTCCTCAACGAAGGTGATGGTGTCGTCTTTCGCGGCGCAAACGGGCCATGGAAGACCGGTGACTATGAATTTCATCTGAAACGCGCAGCGGCGAAGGATCTGCTTAAACTCGTACTCGACAGCTATGTTAGCACCCATGGCGAGGCTCCCAAGGAATTGTTCATCCATGGGCAGACGTTTTTTAACGACGAGGAATGGAACGCCTTCGCTGAGGCGGCGCCAGAAGGCACGAATGTGGTTGGCGTGCGGATCCGTGCGACAGGCGGCGAAACGAAGCTCTTCCGAGACGGAGACTATCCGGTCCTGCGTGGCACAGCGCTAATTCTGGACCCCCAGACGGCTTACATCTGGACAACGGGTTACGTCCCGCAGCTGGATACCTATATTGGTCCTGAGACCCCTAATCCACTGCACATCACGGTGACACGGAGTAAGGATGCGAAACCGAACATCCGCGATGTCCTCTCCGACATCATGGGCCTCACGAAGATCAACTATAACTCTTGCAACTTCAACGATGGACTGCCCGTAACGGTCCGTTTTGCACGCATGGTCGGTGATGTCTTGACGATGGGGTCGGCCGCCAAAGGCGAAAAAAAGCAACCGTTCAAGTTTTATATTTGAAGCAACCATCGGTCGGCCGGGCGAGCCTAAGCATGGCAGCACCAAGCGATTTGACCTAAGCCTGACGCCGATCAAAATTCCAATTGCTTGCCTTCATCGAGATGCAAATGAACGAAACTATTGACCCGCCAAATGAGCAGCCGCCCGAAACTCATCCTGTTCGCATCTACAAGTATCGGTCCTTCAGCAACCCCACCATTGAGATGCTTGTAGAAGACACGCTTTTCTACGCGGATCCGAGCACTTTCAACGACCCCCTCGATACGCGTCCAACTTTGAAGGCCGACGTCGATGCGATGGCACTTGAGGAAATGCTGCGTATCTTTGTGGAGCGACGTACGACGGCAGAAATGAAGGCGGCCGCCAAGACAATTCGATATCAAGGCCCTAGGACTGTTGAGCATATTCTAAAGCTAGGTCGACACCAAGCCGACCGCCTCCTGCAGGAGATCGCTTATAACGCAACGGATCCCACTTATGAAATGGATGATCCCGCAATATTTCTCCTGAGAAGTTACGTCGAACGCGAACTCCTTCGGCAGTATGACAAGGGCATCGTCTCGATGAGTGAGCGATGGGAATCGCTGCGTATTCCGATGAAGCCGGCCATTGATTCCGAAACGAAGCCGGCCACCTGTTCCGATTTCATTCCGGCCAGCATTCCGATTTGAAGCCGGCCAGTCGATGCTCCCCTGGGTCGTTGTTTTGAATGGCTCCTGTTTGTCGTGCGGTCAAGCGGCGGATGGAGTGTGGCGTTGCTTTCGCAGGCTCTCGCCGCTGAGTTCAATGCGGTAGGCGCTGTGGACGAGGCGATCGAGGATGGCGTCGGCGAGTGTCGGATTGCCGATCATGTCGTACCAATGATCGATGGGCACCTGGCTGGTGACGATGGTGGATCGCTTCTCATAGCGATCTTCGATGATCTCGAGGAGATCGCGGCGCTGCTCGTCGTTGAGCTTCTCGGGACCCCAATCGTCGAGGATGAGCAGGTCGGTTCTGGCGAGTGCCTTGAGGACCTTCGGGTAGCGGCCGTCGCCGCGCGCGAGTGCAAGGGTGGCGAATAGCCTGGGCAGGCGATGATAGGCGACGGAGAAGTCCTCGCGGCATGCCTTGTGTCCGAGCGCGCAGGCCAGCCAGCTCTTGCCGACGCCGGCGGGTCCGATCAGCAGGAGACTGTGATGATGCCTGATCCAGTCGCAGCCGGCGAGCTTCAGGAACAGATTGCGGTCGAGGCCGCGGGCGGCGCGGAAGTCGATGTTCTCGACCTGGGCGTCATGGCGGAGCCTGGCGGCACGGGCTCTCGCCTCGAAGCGCTTCTGGCGGCGCGTCGTCGCCTCGCGCTCAAGAAGGAGAGCGAGCCATTCGCCATGCTCGAGGCTCCTCACTTCCGGTTGGGCCTCGAGTTCGTGATAGGCGCTTGCCATGCCGGAGAGGCCGAGTTCGCGCAGCATGTCGATGGTGGGATTGGTCAGCATTGTCTTGGTCCTCAATGAAAGTAGCCGGGGCCGCGCAGGTTTGCGTGTTCCATGACGGCGGCGGGTTCGGTGGAATGCCTGTTGGACTTGTGGGTGGCGATGAGTGCGGTGATGGTCTTGCAGGTCAGCCCGCCGATCTCGACGGCACGCGCCGACACAGCCTCGGCGCGCTCGCGGGGAAGATCGCGATAGAGGCGCAGGACTCCGAGGCATGTCCTGAAGCCCTGTTCGGGATGTGGCCGGCTGGCGAGAATGGCGGTGACCAGGCCTTCGGTCTCGGGACCGATCGACGCGCCCCAGCGCCGGAAACGATCCGGTGTCCACTCGGCGTAGCGCCGATGCGAACTCGGCATATGATCGGGGTCCGTGCCAAAGCGCGGCCCCCCATAGCGGCGCTGATGCGCGGCGATGCGCTTGCCACGGTGGAATATCTCGATCATCCGGGCGGTGGCACGGATATCGACCTGCTGGCGGATGAGGCCGTGCGGGACGGAATAGAAGAAGCTCTTGAACTCGACGTGATAATCCGTCGAGACCCGCGCCAAGCGCCATTCGGCGAACTCGTAGTCCTCTGCGGGAAGGGTTGCGAGGGCTGGGCGTTCGACCGTCTCGAAGAGATGCCGGCGGCTGACGCCGAGCCGGCGCATGACATGATCGTTGATGCGCGCGAGCATCTCGGCGATCGCGGCATTGGCCTCGGCAAGCGAGAAGAAGGTCTGCTTGCGCAGGCGGCCGAGAATGCAGCTCTGGGCAAAGCGCACGGCGTTCTCGACCTTGGCCTTGTCCTTCGGGCGTCGCGGCCGGGCCGGCAGGACGCCGACACCGTAGTGGGACGCCATCATGCCGTAGCTGCGATTGATCTCGGGATCATGAAAGCTGGCGCGGTTGACGCCGGACTTCAGGTTGTCCGGCACGATCAGCCGGGGCACGCCACCGAAGAAGGCGAACATGCGCACATGCGAGCCGATCCAGTCCGGGAGCGTCTGGGTCCAGGTGGCCTCGGCAAACGTGTAGCTCGACGCGCCGAGCACGCCAACGAACAGTTCCGCCTCCCGGACCTCGCCGGTCTTGCGATCGACGATCGGCACCTTCTTTCCGGAATAGTCGACGAAGACCTTGTCGCCGGCGGCGTGTTCCTGGCGCATCGTCGGCGACAGGCGTTGCTCGAAACCGCGAAACAGTTCGCAGAAGCGGCTATAGCCGTAACCGTCGGGATGGACGCTGCGGTATTCCTCCCAGAGGATCAGAAGCGTCACGCCCGGCTTCTTCAGCTCGATCGAAAGCTCAGCCCATTCAGGCTCCTGCCTTCGCCGCTGGCCCTGCTTGACCCCGGCGCGGGCGAAAAGACGATGTTCGAGCGCATCGTCGGTCAGCTCGCCGGGCAAGGGCCAGGCCAAGCCCGCTAGCGCCGCCCGCTTCAGATTGTCCTGCACGGTGCTGCGCGCAACGCCGAGCACCACCGCAATCTCGCGGCTACTTGTTCCGCTTCCGGCAAGCCGGAGCATCTGTCGTAATTGTCTCATGGTCAGCCTTCTCTTCGCCGGCATCAAAATCTCCTCGTGTACCGGGAGGCTTGATGCCAAAGTTGCTGACCCAGGGGGTATCGTTAGAGCCGAAAAACGGCCGACAATTGATTGGAATCGTGGCCGGCTTCAAATCGGAACGGTGGCCGGTAATTGATCGGAATGCCGGCCGGCTTCAGCTCGGAATCCGCAGGAATCGCCGCTGATGTGGAGCCATTATGGTGACCAGCATAGAGGAATTTGTGTCGGTTACTCCGTGCCTGTCGGCGCAATAGAAAACGTCCGGAAAGTCACGTACGGCGGCGGGCGGTTGGTCGATGCGAGTTTGGTTGCGGCTATGCTTCATGGAGATTTTGATGCTCAGCGGCGAGTTGACGACCTAGTTCTTCTCAGAAAGGCCGAGGACTGGTGCTACGAATGCGAATGGCGGCTGATAGGAAAACGAGGCTCACAAGATTCGCCAATGGAGATGGAGGATGTGACTTTCGGGATCCGATGCGACCTCGCCGTAAAATTTGCCGTTGTGAAGGCACTCGCGGGGCGTCAACGCCCCATTTCGTTCTTCGAAATGCACGAGGACGATGGGACATTCAATTTGTGCCGCCGCGAACTGGACATTGATGAGCTTTCGGTAAGTCTGCCCAGACGTTCGCGCCAGTACCTAGAAATGTTCGATCAACTGCCGGATATCGCACCCCCCGAGAGGGCTTAGAAGCAACACATTGCGCACAATCCTATCCATTGGGCCGTAAAATTGAGTTTGCCACCCAGAATTGGCGACGAGCTGGTTCAACTCGGCGGCCAATTTTGTCAGCTTGGGTTTCGTTTTTGCCCAATCATTGACACGGCATAGGCGGGTAACGCATCGATTTGCGGGGCGCTGGCCGAACGAACGACGATTGCGGCAGCTTCTTGGGGCTCGATGTAAGGGATCGCTTTGATCGATTTTAGGCGGAAGCCTTGATCGACAAAGTATGGCTCATATTGCGACCGCGTGTGAGCCGTCGCTTCGTCGGATGACGGGAACCCGCCGCGAACGGCCACGTGGAGCAGTCCGTTGGGTCTCAGCGCGCTTTTTGCCATCTCGATCACTGCGTCCTCGACAAGTTCACGGTAGTCGGCATCACCTTTGATCTCGAAATGCCGCGCGAGCTCAGTATTTGCGGTGGCCTTGTGCACGCCGATAAACCAGAGGATTACGGCATCGAAAGACGCCTGTCTTGTCAGCAACGCGCCGAGCGCCGGGTCGTGAACAAGAAGGTTCGACTGAACAAGAGTGATGGCGCTTCCAGTTTGCAGTTCTCCAGGGTTATATCGCCAGCGATAGAAGCCCGACGGAAGCATTTCGCTCTGCATGCGATCGATGTTGGCGCCTATACCCTCGAGTGCTAGAATCGCTGCGGCAGCCGAAAGGCAATCAGGATTCTCATCGATTCCCAACAGTCTGAACGGCGCCGGTGCGATCTTGTCGCGCAGTGATCGTAGGCCATGACCGAGCCCACAGCCTACATCCATGACAGAGCTGATTCTCCCATTCGCAAGCAGATGGTCGGCAAGGCGCTCGTAAAGGCCTTGCTTGGCATAAGCCTCAGCGTTTCCAGCCCATTCCGTCGAATAAACTTTTTGAGCCACCGTCATCATAGTGCCGTCTGGCGCTTCATGGATGGGTTGATGGCAATCGCCATAGCGCTTGCCATTCCCACACCCGCAGGGGTCGTCAGGTCGAAGTCTGGTCAACGAGTAGCCCCTTCACCTCTCAAGAAATTTAGCAGCGCGCGGAGCTTGGCCAACAGTTCGTCGAAGGTCAATACAATGACATCTTTCAAGCTGTTTCGATAAAGCTCGAGCGATTTGCGCATTGGTTCGGTTTCGGGGACCTGGCCGGCGATGACCACGCACTGAACAGCGTAGGTGTAGACATCGTAGATTTCTGAATCGACCTTTCTCGCCTTTATATCCATCTGCAGGCGGTAGCGCTGATCGAGCACCTGGCTCACCGCACCAGATAGCTCTCTGGTAGGGGCATGGAGATCGCCGCGATAGGATTTCCGTTCTACGAGATCGGTGGTCGGCGTTTTGATTTCGACGATAGCGAGGTTTCCGAGAAGCCCCGCTCGCAAAGCATAGTCCGCTAGTTTCCCGCCACCGCCGTCAAAGCGCGTGCCGCCAACCGCGAGCTGCTCTTCGAAAATAAGGGCCGGAACCCCGAAAGCCAATCTGAGGATGAAGGAATTCTCGGAAAGGAACGATTGCCAGTCGTTTTCCATCTGCGTTTTCTGACTGATTTTCTTTTCCATCCTGTCGATCAGTTCTTCGAGTGTGACGGTCTCGATCTCCCGCTGTAACGAAAGAAGCTCGGCCGGCTCGGATTTAACGATAGTGGCGACCGATGCCTTGATGGTGCGAATTGCCGCCTTGCGCGCGACCTCGCCAGTCTTTGTCTTGCCGATCAGTTTTTCCGCCAGGCGATCCGCGAGGTCTGGCCCCATGTCTTTGTCGTAATCGATCGAGAAATTGGGATCGAGCATCGATGAGATGTTCGCATCGACGTATTCGAGTTTACGCTGATTTGCGAAGTCGAGCGTCGTGCGATGAAGCCTGCCGACCGTCTTGCGGAAATTGCTGAAAATCGCCCGCGAAATCCTGAGGGTTTCTCCATTCCTTGAAAGGCCCTTCGCCTTCGAAATGAAAAGCTCACGGATTCCAGGCACCTTTTCGACAGACTGCATTACGAAACGCAAATCGTTCGCTAAGCCGAACCCGAACATCGGATCTCTAACCAGACCGAGCGGCAGATCTCCTACGCCCATCGTTGGGCTGAAATCTTGGGTGCTGAGAGGTGCGATATCGTCAACGACAATAGATCGGACGGTCGCGTATTTTGGCGCGAGGAAGCGCGACGTCAAAAGCGTCCTCAGTGGAAACATCGTGAGCGTCTCAGTATCAGTTTCGTATCGCGCCAAGACCACCGGATTGCCGGGATGCTCGAATCCAGGATTCTCCTCAAGCACTTTCTCCAGCGCTTTCTGCGAAATGACGAGATGAAGCTCTTCGAGACCAAAGTCCGTGGTCATCAGATCAACACGTAATCCCTCGTGGCTCTCTGCGACTACAGTTTGGAAATTAACGATTGATCCGCTGCTCATTGTTTTCGCTTTCTAAGACGCGTCTGTCCCGGATGGTTGCTATCGTTAGAAAACTCGACAGCTTATGGTTGGTATTCCACTCTATTGATTCGGCTTCACAAGTCGAAGGGCCTCGAATGCGATAATGCGCTGATCATGATGTACGGCCCGCAATCATTCTGGAATACCGATTACAAACGGCGGTTACTGTATGTTGGCTTGAGCCGGGCGATGAAGACCCTGACACTGGTTGTACAGCGAGACAGCCCAAGTCCGGTTTTCATCTTCTGAATTCCCATCGAGCCGATGCATTGCTTCTCATGCTTAACTCCACTCTCGAAATCAATCTGACAGGCGGCATCCGATGAGAGACACACCCTTTACGCGCCCAACCATCATCGCGGCTAATGAGTTTCTCGCCTACGCTCTGAGAACCCATACCCAGATCAATAAAATCGTATTGCGGCTCGGCCTTGAAGACGAGGTATCGCCGGGAAACGTCCTCGGCATAGAGAAGAAAGTTGACCTTCTGGGGCGCCTTGTCATCTCTCGATCCACCGAGGTGATTGAGACGATTGGAGGAAAGCTAACGCTTGTCGAGGCTTTCGTCCGACAGGTTGTCGAACTTGCAGACGAGCACTCGCAAGAATGGTTACAGGACGCATTCATTCGCGGCTTGGCCCGAGACGGGTACGTCGTCGTCTGGGGATATGATCGACAGCCAAATTCTCTAAGGGTCGCCCTTCCAGAGGAAGTTGATCTGCCGGCAGCAGATGATGAGGTCCATCTCTTGCTGACGCATTTCACGTTCAAGACGTCTCTCAGCCATCTGGATCAGGCCGTCGAAGCTCATACCCGGGGTGACTGGGCTGCGGCGAACGCGCAAATTCGAACTTTTTTGGAGGGTCTTCTTGACGAGATCGCTCATCATATTGACCCGATTAAAGCGCCCGCACTGGGATCCTCGGAAAATAGAAGAGCGATGCTGGCGAGTTCCGACATCGGCTTTCTAGGCGTGAAGCGCAATGAATGGTCGCCCGACGGCAAGAGCTTCATCCATGGGCTGTTCAAGATGCTTCATACTGACGGCTCACACCCTGGGCTATCTACGGAGGATCATTGCACCTTCCGGCTCCATATTGCATTGATCACCGCAAGGATGTTCTTACGCCGCCTTCGTCATGGCAATTAAGAGAGTTGCAGTTTTCCTGCGACAGAACTCACCTGTGGCGATGGCAGAGATGCGGTTCGGGTGCTAGATTCTGGCGTAGCGCGTAGCGCCCCGTGGCAGGTTCGGCGGGAAGCCTTTGAAACCAGGCCCTTTGTAAAGTTGGTCGAAGGGAAGTTAAGCAGATCAATTCGGCAGCGCAATAACTGCCATGTCACCGTGACCCCGTTGGCTGGAATGCACAACCGCAAAGGCGAGCCTGTCGACTATCCGCAAGCGCTTTTGCCGCGCACGCCGGAGCTTGCATAGTAGTTTCGTTTGTTTGCTGTGCAGCAGATATAGACATTCTCGCGAATATGCGGCATATGGTCCATATTTGCTGCGCAGGAAATATCTCCATGGAAGAGCCCATAGCTGTCGATATGTTGAGTGAGTTGACGTCTAGCCTCACAGAGGCAGGCGGAGAAATCACGTCCAAGCCCACGTTTGACGCGCAGATCGGAACCTCTTACGCAGATTTCCTTATAGATGCGCGATTTTCCGATGCGCCTCTCAAACTTGTTGTGGAGGTCAAGAGATCAGCTTTTCCAAGAGACGTCAGGGAAGCAATCTGGCAGCTGAAGAAATATCTTGCCGCCATGCCGCAAGGCAATGCCAGGGTTCTCCCCCTATTGATGGCCGACACAATTTCTCCAGGGGCCCGCGCTCTCCTGCGCGAGGAGAAGATCGGTTACTTCGATCGCAGCGGTAGTCTTTATCTTTCGGCCGACAATCTCTTTATTCTCGTCGAAAAGCCAGCCTCGAAGCGGCAGGCTCGATCGCTCAACAATCTGTTCGTTGGAAGTCGTGCACAGGCCCTACATGCAGTCTGGACATTTAAGGACCAATGGTTCGGTGTGCATGAACTGGCCGAGCGGGCATTCGTATCTCCGACAACTGCATCCCAGGTTCTTATCGAATTAGAGCGCCGCGAATGGGTGACCTCCAAGGGTGCCGGCCCATCGAAGGAAAGAATGCTCTCCAATCCCCGCGCGCTGCTTGACGAGTGGTCTTCCTATTTCGCTTCGATCAAGCCGAAGCCGCTTCGCTCGTACTACATGCGGATGGCCAATGTTGACGAGGCAATTCAACAGATTGACAGCATCTGCGGTGAGACGGGAATTCACTACGAAATCTCCGGGCTCATGGCCGGCCAAATCCATGCACCGCACCTCTCGACAATATCCCAGATCCATTGCCGCATCGATCACGGCGGCGATGGTCTTCTCCGAAAACTGGGAGCAAAGCCCGTCAAAGAAGGCTGGAATCTGGGAGTTATAGACTCTGATCCACGCCACGACTTTCTGTTTCGCCAACGGGTTGGTCATGTCTGGGTCACAGATCCACTTCAAACCTATCTCGACCTGCTGCAGCTTGGCAGCGGTCGCTCAAAGGAACTTGCCGAACATCTTCGGCTCACAAAGCTCGCGGTATCCGAATGACAAAGCCCCAGATACTGAATGAATACAGTGCCGATGTTACCCGTGACTGCGAGCGCGTCTTGGTTACGCTCTTCAGCGGGCTCGGCCCCTGGCGTGATTCCGTCTTTCTGGTCGGTGGGCTGGCACCACGCTACATTGTCACTAAGCGGCCACCCGATGTGCCGCCTCATGCAGGAACCGGCGATATCGATGTCGTCGTCGATTTGTCCATCCTCGCCGACACCGAGGCCTACCGGACGCTCGAGCAGAACCTGAAAAAAATGGGTTTTGAGCGTGCGCAAAATGACAAGGGCAATAATGTCAACTGGCGTTGGCAGACCAAGACCGAGCACGGCATTCTCGTCATTTTGGAGTTTTTGGCAGACGATCCGAAGCTCCGGGGTGGCGCATTGCAGGAACTGCCGACGGAAGGAAATGTTTCTGCCGTGAATATCCCCCACGCGTCGCTCGTGTTCGGGCATCACGACCGGATGGAAGTCACCGCTGATCTGTTGGGTGAAAAAGGCCGCTCGACAGAATCCATCCCCTACGCGGATATCGTGGCATTTACATGCCTGAAGGCGTTTGCCTTTGATCACCGGCGCGAGCGCAAAGATGCGCACGATCTCGTTTACTGCCTCGAACACGGAGAAGGCGGGCTCGCCGGTGCAATCGCTAAATTCCAAGAGGCTCTAAAAGGCGATGATCGCGATGTCATCGAACGCGCACTAACGCTGTTGCTGACCCGATTTTGTGATCCAGAGCCAGACGAAGGCTACCTCCGTGAAGGCAACGTTGCAGTGGCGCAATTCGAAATTGAAGGTGCTGCAGAAGACACAGAAATCAGAGAAGCCCGGATTTTACGCCAGCGTGCCGTCAATGACATCATGCTCGAACTTTTAGGGTCGCTTGGTATCGCGTTCAAGTGATCCTTGGAGTGCGGGATCTCGTTAGGGGCCGAAACGAAGCTGCTATAATGGAAATGTTGTCGAGGCCACCCGTAGCGAGGGCCCTGTCAACGAGCGGAATGACGTCAACCTTGTTGCCGTCGAAGACTTCGGGGAGTTCTGAATCCGAAATGAAATCCGAGATGCCGTCGGAGCATAACAAAAGCGACCACTCACGCATCGGAAGTTCGAACGATCGGACATGGGGGACTACTGTCTTCTGCCGGGATGCCGATCCGCCAAGCGCCTGCGTTATCGCCGCCGACCGTGGCCCTACCTTTGGACCGGCCTTCGGTTCAGGGACATCGTCGACTGAAATCTGAATGAGCTGCCCGCGATCGAAGAAGTATGCACGACTATCGCCGACGTTGACGAAAGTTAAGGTGGATTGCTCAACACAGACCAGCACAACTGTGCTTCCCATGCCGGCAACATGTGGGTCACCCTCCATCAAGCCAATGAGCCCAGAACTAACGCCATTTATAAGATCCGAGAAAGATGTGGTCTCGGAAGAGCGGATTTCCCGAAACTTCACAGTTAGCTCATTTATTACAAAACCACTCGCTATCCGGCCGCCGCGGTGCCCTCCTAGACCATCAGCGATGACGAGCGGTATGATGCCCGGGCCTACCGGAAAATCTTGTGCCCAACTTTCAAAATCTCCGTTCAAGACGCGCTCACCGACAAGTAGGCAGTCTTCATTTACTGCTCGCCGATAACCGCGATGAGTCGCTGACGCGACAGATAAAATGCCTACAGGTTCACTGAGATCCGGCACTTGCGTCCCCTTCGTCAGGATTACGCAATCGATCTCGGATCATCGCGACAGTCTGAGGATCTTCGCTCAGAAAACCTGGCATCGGCCTGAACCCAGGAGGCTTAGTGCGGGCTCGAAGTATTGAGCGCGTGGTAATGAGCGCTCTGTCGAGATCTTGAATGAGGACCGTTATTCCCGCCATATGTGCGCTGCGTTGGCGCAGAGAGAGTCCATGTCTCATCTGGGCGGTGGACCATAGTTCCACGGTCGGTTCAAATGCGCCAGTTTCGCCCCTTGGAACGGCCTCGATCAGTCGATCGGTCTCGATTTCAACATCTATTTTGTTGTCAACCAGGTTGCTAATGCGCCCGACAAACGCTTTGGTTACACCTGTGCTGTCAATGTCTTCCGTGCTAATTTGCAATCGATTTTGCGTACCTTCAAGGGACCTTGCCAAGATCTCGGCCTGCTCAGTCGGAGCGACCGACCGGAGCTCTACGGAAGCAAGGGCTTGTCGGACAGCGGTCACGTCAGATTCTGCTGCAGCTAGACTTTTCAGTTCTATCGCTGCTAGTTTTTTCCGGGCTCGATGCTGCCGGTCATGTTGTGCAAGGAGATCGTTACGGTGTCTCTTCGCCAGCTGCAATTTCACTTGATGATGCTGAGCTACTTCATCAGATATTTTCGACCACAATTGAGGACCTAGCCAAGATTTCAGACGGCGGCTGTCTTCGTCCCAATCACCTTTCACAAATCCCGGTTTTTTTACACCGCCATGACGCGCAAATTCAATCTCATGTTGTTCGCTAAGCGCGTCTCCGAGAACAAAGGCGAGCTCGAACTCCTGCGAGGCGCGATTGCGAAACATCAAACCGACCGCAGGTCGAAACATCATGCTAGAACGAAGAAGCCTGCGAAGAGCCAAAATCTGCTTCCCAAACTCGTTTCCAGATATTCGCCGTATTACGCGACTGAGATCCGTCGTTGAGAAGGACGACAACAGGGGAGGCTCCGGCTCAACAGCGCGAATTTGAAGCCCCCCTTCTTCTTTGAGCTTCTTGGCCGACCAGACTTGATCATCCGCCAACCGCACCGGTTCCCTACAGATTGCGTCATAGTCAAAGACAAGTGTTTCGTCCTGCGGGAAACTCAGGCCCGTTGCAAGCCGCTCCCGTCCGACGTCCGTCACCTCGAGTGATGCGCCAGCTTCCGCCGTTGCCGAAACTTCGTTGAGCAACCCGTCCAAGAGAAGCAATTTGGTGGCTTCCTCCACGACTGTAAGTCCCAATCCCAGCAGACGAGCAATATCAGGACGTCGGGACTCGCCTACTTCGACGGAGCGAAGGATAAACTCGTGAATCGTCGGGAGGTCTTGCCTCCTCAAGGTAATCGCCTCGACGGTCATCCGAAATATCGGAAGGCCGACCAACAGATAGTCCACCAAATCGCAACCTTCCTTAAGGCCGAACTCGGATGCGGCCCGATGTGGTGACATCATTGTAGCGGCCCCAAATAGCAAGTTGCCGGATGCCCCTCTACCCAGTCCAAAACCGGGCGAAATGGGTTTACACCCTTCGCCGTTCGGCAAAAGAGGTGGTCTCCAACAATTATCAGTGCCGATCTTGCACGCGAGAGGGCGACATTGAGACGCGGCTTTTCCTTAAGAAAGCCGAGCCGTTTTCTACGGTTGGATCTCACGACGGAATAGATACATACGTCTGCCTGCTTGCCTTGGAACGCGTCGACGCTGTTGCACACAATAATAAGGTTTGGCCAATCTGACGCGTTTCGATTTGTCATCGTTGTCAAACGCTTCACTTGTTGCGCATATCCAGAGATAACTGCAATGTTCAACGTTCGCACCTCCCTTGACGCGGCCGACTGTATTCGATCAAGCGCGGTCTTTATCCATTCGGCTTCAAGCGGGTTATCGAAAGTCTTCCCATAGGAGTGTTCGTCATTCCTTCGTTGCCCGGATGTCGTGAACCAGGTCACTGGAGCCGGTATCTCTGGGCCTAGCGTTAGCCCATGTGAGGCGATCGGGCTCTCCAGCTTGCCGCCATAAAAGCAGTGACTAACTAGTTCTCCTATTGGTTCAATCATTCTGTGCTGTGATTTCAACCGGACTCGATTGGCTTGTGGGAGCCCTATATTCGCATCCAGCATCCTATCGAGTATCGTCGGTCGTATTTCGTCATCTTCGTGGAACTCGTTCGTCAGCTCCTCACCGAACTCTTCAAAGAACGGCGGGAGCTGCTCCGGGTCTCCAACAATTATCCAGCGCCGGCTTTTTGACATGGGAATGAGAATTTCGGTTGCCGTCGCTTTCGACGCTTCATCAACGATGCAGAGGTCGTATTGGACGTCTTCGATGCCCTTGACGTTTGCGATCCCCACACACGTGCCCGCGATTATTTTCGCGCTGTTCAGAACCGCAGCGTTGAAATCTCCCGTTCTGCCCACCTTGAGAAGCCAGCTTTCCAAGAGGTGCAGCCGCCTTTGACAAGCTATTACCGTTTCATCTCCAGTGAGATAGAGGTCTTGCCACTCCCTCAGTTCCCCGACGTCTCTCAGCTGCGCAAGTTCAGATCCCATATCGGGACTGTTTTGCAATTCTTCGCGGACGGCCTTTTCTTGGTTTCGAAGCGCCTTTCGGTTATCACGGAGAAGTACGATCTCATCGCCGAGTACGACTGTAGATTCCTCCAGATCTCGATCAACACTATCTGTTGGGATCTGGCCTTCCAGCAGCTTCTCAGCATCTTCGACATGCGCCTCAGCCTCCTGAAGTAGGCGATCCACTTCTTTGCGCCTTTCCAGGATCTGGACGAGTCGCTCAACACTCATACCGAGCCGCACAAGAGCGCGATCAATACCGCGTTCTGTCGCCCATTCTGTTAGATTTTGCTCGGCCGCCGATCGCACAGCGCTTGCCCAGCCCTCCACCTTTTTATCAAGCAATAGCGTTTGGGAGAACTCGCTGATGCGCGGGTCCTCTTCGCGTCCGATCCGAATGATCGGCTGGCCTCCCTCCGTAAGGCTGGCGATCCTTTCTATCGCTTCGTCAAGCGCAGTATGTGTCTGAGAGGAAAGGAGAATTTTGTGATCTGGGTTCATCTGAAGCCAGCCCACGGCTATTTCAGAAATTACGTCGGTCTTGCTCGTGCCCGGAGGACCTTCAATGGCCAAAATATCGGTTGTGCCCAGAGCCTTTTTGAGTACGCCGAGCTTCTCGCCTTTGAGCCGCGACGAAGCTACATACTTGTTATCGATTTCAGTTGGGGGGGATGCGCTGGTAGGATCCAGAAGAATTTCTTTCAGCTTCGGATTGACTAGGCGGCCGTACATGATCGCATCAACGGCAGCCCCCTGGTGGCTCAACGCGCGTTCCGCAGCGACAGTATTCAGTATTAATTCGCCACGGCGTGGGATCAGATTTGTGTCACCGCTTTCAACTTGGAAGATGACCTTATCCAGCGCGACGTTTACAATCACTCCAAAGACATGACGGCCGCCTACACGGATCAAACGTTGCTCGCCAAGGCGGTCGGCACTGGTGGCCGCATCGAGAATGAACGTCACTTTATCTCGATCTATCGTGCGGCTCGTGAAGTGAAGTATGGCAGCTCGATTGACTTCGAACCTTACTCGATCTCGAACATATCCTTTCCAGGCTCTAAATATTCGCTCGCTCTGTGATGCTTGCCATTCGGCAAGCCTCCTCTTTTCGTGGCTAAGAATCCTTTCGTTGATCTCACGAAGAAAATCGGCGGCGGCTTCTGGGTCGGTTGGCCTCATGAACGAGAACGACATCGGGATTCTAAGTCCGGATTGAAGGAGCTTGGAGCCTAAGGTCGCATCGATCTCCCGAATATTGGTGATTTCCAAGACTTCTTTCAGGCGTCCCGCCACTCGAACCCTAAAGCGCCACGAGGGGGTGAATATGTCGATCACGTTCTCGTTGACAGAGCCATCAGCGCGTCGCTGAAACGCTAGCGCGTGAGTGGTCTTAAGTTCATCAAGAACGAAAGCTTCAGCGCCCGTCGCATCGAAAAAAGAAAGCTCCTCGCTCAGGCCTTGTAATACCGACGCTCCCATTTCCAAAAAACAGGGGAAAGCATATTCGAACGAATTGGCGCGGAGTGTTTCCACATGCTCTATCTCAGCCTTCAGGACGCCGGCGTCAAAGGGTCTTGTTTTTGAATCATCCGACAAACAGCGCTCGATTACCGCCCGTATCCCGTCGGGGAAAGAAACCTCTTGCAGAGCGATCGGTAGATCATTGTCGCCCTCAATCTTGCGGCCAGTCATGCAAAAGACTGTGATTGCAGCGAATGAAAAACAGTCGCGCGATCGGGAATAGACGCCGTCGTCTACCTCTTTTGGTGAATAGCCAGCCGTCCTTGCGCCCACGAATGTCAATCCGTCGGCTGGCAGCCACGAATCCCTGCCAACTGTTTTCGAAATACCGTAGTCAGTTATCTTCGGGATACCGTCGGCAGCCACCATTACATTTTGTGGGTTAAGATCTCTGTGGACTAAGTTGAAAGTCCTTTGAGCGTAGTCAATTGCGTGAAGGAGCGGCTTTCCAAAATTAGTATAGAACTTGTTCCATGACATAGGTCCGCTTTGTAGGATGTAGGTTTCGAGCGTTTGTTCCACCCATTCGATGGCAAGATACCACTGGCCATCGTCCTCTTGGTCAACCGCTACAAACGAGACGATGTTAGGGTGTTCTAGTTTTCGGAGAGCCTCAACCTCTCGATTGAAGGACGTCTTTTGCCGCAACGGGTCTCCGGATTGCTTCATACGCTTGATGGCGACAAAACGCTGCCCCTGCGGGTCGAACGCTTTGTGAATCAAAGCCATGCCCCCTTCGCGAGCCTCATCAAGGATCATAAAGCGGTTATTCAGTATTTGAGGCTGCGCTGCAGGAAATTCCAAGACCGCTCTCCCTAGGGGACATTAGGCGACCACAAAACAGTCGCGGATGGAAGCGACGTCTTGTGTAATCAACTTAAATTTGTATGTGGTCGGCGCTTTTGGACCGCAGCCGGGCGCCTCCGCGTGCTGCTGCGGTGGCTCAATGAGGCGGAGCCGAATGTCGTGTGCCTGCAGGAGCTAAAGGCGCCGGAAAACAAGTTTCTGCGTCGAGAACTACGGACATCGACATGCCAGGCGGAGTAGATGGCCTCAAGCTTGCAGTGTCGGTTCGGGTCAGATGGCCGCCCATTACCATCATCGTAACGTCCGGTCTTCGTGCCGTCGGTGTTGAAAGCCTCCCGGTGCGGGCGCGGTTCATGCCGAAGCCGTACAATCCAAATGCGGTGGTTCGGTCGATCAAAGAGATGATGACCCAATAACTCCAATTGTGCAGAATTTGCAGAGTGCCGCCTGGTTGTTCAGAGAAGCCTGCGCGACTACGATTGCCGGTATTTTCGCAATTCGCGTAGTTGGTTCGGCTGCATATCGCTGAACCAGATGACGGCGGTGAGTTATTCCGGCATTATCCTTTGTCATGTTCCGCCCATCGACGCTCTCCCCCTTTGTGTATTTGTCTCCGGCTCTCCTTCAGGATGAGCTGGTAACTAGCCCACTTGCCACCAATGGCATGAAGCTTCTCCGCTATGTCGAGCAAAACGACGGAGTTCCGCTGACACAATCCTTGGGCGCTTTCCATAGGAAATGCGTCGAATGGGCCGCACATGAATTCCAGTGGCCAGGATACGAACCGGAAATTCTCTATTCGGTGAATAAGGTTCTCAACGAACTGGATTTCCCTCCGCTCTCCATCCTGCATTGGGCGCTGCAGGACCTTCGTATCATCCGCCACTACAAGGGCCGGGCCATTCTAACAAAACGCGGCAGGTCGATCCTCGGCAATCACGGGGAGCTTCAGGCACTTCTCGCAGAATGGATGCTGGCGGCTCCGCTGCAGGAAAGCCTGTCCCCTGAGGCTGCCGCCCTGTTCTGGGATCTTAGGCATATGCTGGGCATCGTCTCGACCCGGTTGGGCGACTGGGTGACGCTTGGCGATTATACCGAATGGGCACTCCCGGTGGAGATTTTCCCGGCGAGGGGACCGCTCGGCCCCCGACACGAGGCAGGCTGGTTCATAGCACATAATCTCGTTCGCCCGCTGACCTGGCTGGGCGTACTGGAAAACTCACCGCAGACCGTGCCAGCCATGTCGATGATGGACAGGCAATTTCGGAAAACGGTGTTGTTCGATAAGTTCTTCAGAATCGGCCTTCCGATCGAGATACAGGCGGTCGTCCTCCACTAAATGAGCCCAAAGGACGGGGTCGCTGGGGCTATCGCGAGCGGGCGCTCTGACGCCCACGCCGGCGCATTTGCCGTCGCACAGATATTCAGCCAACAGCACGTTCTGCGGTTTGTAAATCACCGCGCGGTCCGATGCAGCACCCGGAATCTATAGCGCCAACCAGCAGACCCTGTGCGGTGGATGCGACAATCTGTTTTATCGCGGTTCGTCTTGGGATCTCTTTGCTGTCAATTCTGATCATGGAGCTAAGGGGGCGGCACTGGAATGTGAGAAGCGGCCCCGCGCGCCGGGGGCTGTCGATCCCGATTTCCGGCGTTGCCGTCGCTATGCTAAATCTCCTGCGGCAACCCTTTTAACCGGTCTTGCGGGAGGCGAACGGCTTTCGCACTTCCTGCTACAGCTGGTATGCCCTTACTTTTGGACGCTTCTGCGCGATGACCCAAGAGCTGTCACTGCGTGAAACTGCGCGGTTGTAACCTTGCTCGCCGGGTTGGCTGAAATCGCACCCCGCCAACAAGGTTGATCTGCCGATCGTGCCGTGTTTTGAAGGTGGCAAATTGGCGGCGGGGCTTTGACAACAGAAATGGCAGAACAGTTTGACATGTTTTCGGAGCAGGCTGCGCGCGATCCGATGGTCACGCGTGGCGCCACCAAATCCGCCAAACCGGACAGGCATGCCATCCCCATGAGTGAAGAGGACATGGTCCTTCATCTGTCGGAGACAGGCCGCTATCGCATCCTCACGAAACTGGTGCCGCGCACGGTTGCGCCAAACCCGCGCCCGGAATTCCCCCTCAAAGGCATCATCCTCGACACCGAGACTACGGGCCTCAATGCTCGCAAGGATGAGATCATCGAGATTGGCGTTATCGCATTCACCTTCGATGCGACAGGAAACATCGGTGACGTCACCGGGGTCTATGGTGGACTTCAACAGCCGAGCATTTCGATTCCTTCCGACATTACCAGGCTTACTGGTATCACCAACGAGATGGTGGCCGGACAATCGATCGATATCGCTGCTTTAAAGGCGCTGATCGAACCAGCGGATCTGTTGATCGCCCACAATGCCGGTTTCGACCGGCCATTCTGCGAGGCGTTTTCCCATCTGTTTTCTGGCAAGGCCTGGGCCTGCTCCAACTCCGAGATCGACTGGGCTTCGCGCGGATATGAGGGCACCAAGCTCGGCTACCTCATCGGCCAGGCTGGCTACTTCCATGATGGTCATCGGGCTGTTGTTGATTGCTTTGCACTTCTGGAGGTCCTGGCTCGCGAGGCGGCCGGATCGGTCTTCACCGCTTTCGCCGAGCTTTATGAGGCAAGCCAGAGGTCGCGTGTCCGGATCTTTGCCGAGAACAGTCCCTTCGACATGAAGGATCATTTGAAGGCGCGAGGCTATCGCTGGTCTGATGGAAGCGACGGCCGTCCCAAATCCTGGTGGATCGAGGTTGGGGAAGAAGCACTCGATGATGAGCTTCGCTATCTCAGAGCCGAAATCTACCGCTATCCAGACGCCGATCCTCCAATCAAACGCCTCACTGCCTTCGACCGGTTCCGGGCCTGACAGCCCCCTTCAGCTCATCTCTGATTGGACCCATGCCTTGAGCGCATGGCCGACCGGAGACCTTGTGTCTTATCGACGAGCGTCCAAGAGCCTATATTCCAACCATCGAATCGACGTTGGAACCGAAGCAAGGTTGCTGGCGTCAAGAGACCTCACGAAAGGGGATCATCATGAACGTAGCAAGCTCTTTCAATAACTGGCGCAAGTATCGTCAGACGGTTACCGAACTCGGCCGCATGAGCTCGCGCGAACTGCAGGACCTCGGTATTAATCGCGCTGACATCCACAGCGTCGCCCGCCAGTCGGTCGCTCGCTAAGCGGCTTTTCCCAGGCCATCTTGAATAACACTACGCCCGCTGGTGACGCGGGCGTTTCTGTATCTGGCCTGCCACGAAGCCCTAACTTGGAGATTTCCTTCGTCAAGAGAGGCCGTGCATTTCCCGCATAGCTGCACTGCAGCAAAGTCTATTTAATGTGCGGTGAGAATGCGTATCTTGGCTTCATCGAAGCGATGCACCTCCTCCCGCAGAGCTTCGATTTCAGACGGCCCACTCCTCCTCCCAAGGGACGTCTGTCGGAACAGCGGCACTCCTCCTCCCAGCCGTTGTTCGGTTCTTTTCGAAAAGCCTGCCGCACCTCCTCTCGCGGCAGGCTTTTTCGTTTTCAGGACCGTGGTATCAGAGCCCGAGCGCGAGCTGCGGCTCTTGCCCGCTCTCTTCGGTGTTGAGCGATGACAGGGTGATCCCCAATAGCCGCACAGACCGTTTGAACGGGAACACCGAGGCGAGCAGGGTTTCAGCATTCTCCAAGACCATGTCGACGTCGGACACGGGTCCCGACATGTCGTTTGGCATTTAACTGGGTTCTTCCTCACTTTGTGTGGAGCCGCGGCAGCATTCGTGCCTTCAGCAATTCAGGGCCTGCCCGACCGTACATTGCTCGCTTGAGGGTCTTGAGGCGGTTGATCTGGCCTTCGGCCTGCCCGTTGCTCCAGGGCAGCTCGATGGCGTTGTTGACGGCATCGATGTCTCTGCGAAGGACGCGAGCGAACCGCATGATAGGGATGAGCTCGGAGTCGATCGCATCGTCGATCCATGCATCCAGTGGTGGCGATCTCTTGCCGCGAAGGATGCCGTTGAAGCGCATCGCCAGGCGTCGCATCTCGACAAACGCCTCAGATCCCTGCTTCAGGGCGTCGACCTTCCTTGCCTGCCGGTCCGTCAGCAGGCCTCGCGGCTTGATACATAGCGCCGCGGCAACCACCGGAGAGATTGCATGACCGGTTTCGGGATCTCGAACCGGTTCCGACTTCAACGCGGCGGGCGGTACATCATCGGCCTGTCCCCTTTCGGCCCGCCGCCAAGCTCCGAGCAACCGCTCCAGATTGGCGAAGCTGCCGGTGTAGCCGCGCTGCTTGACGTCGTGAAACAGATGCCGTCCGCGCCGGTTCCCATCCTTCCAGCATTGCGCAAGGAAGGCTTCGAAATACCATGGTGATGTGGGGTTCAGTGCTGCTCGTCGCCTGTCTTGTGGAGCCTCGAACTTGAGCCACTTCGTTATGCTGCGACGCTCATAGCCGGTCCGTCTGGCGATCTCGCTGTAGGACAGCCCTTGCTGGCGCAAGGCATGGAGCATGTCGAATATCTCCTGGCGAGATTGCCTATGCGCAAGACGGGCGCGCCGGCGATGTGTCGCAGCGTCAACAATTGCGTCCTCCGAAAGAATGGCCCTGCCGGTGGCACGCCCGGAAAGGCTCATCTGTTCTTCGATGGCCGAACGAAGGTTCTGGACCAGATGAAACCGATCGGCGACCTGCCGGGCCTGCGGTGCGCCTTCACGGGTGGCCTGCGCATACAGGCCGCAGCGGTCGCGGCTGACAATCTCGATGGAAGGATGACTCCGAAGCCACTTGGCCGCATTCTCGACGCTACGGTCATCCAGTATGTCAATAACCGAGCGGCGCTCGAGGTCGACCATGATGGTCCCATAGCTCGTCGCGCGCCGCCAACTCCAATCATCGATACCGACCACCCGTATCTTGGAATTGCGTTGGGCAACTGCAGCATCCCGTTTCAGTTGCCGCAGGATAGTGTCGTCGCTGACCGGTATGCCGAGCCGTTGCATCAACCGCTCGCCAGGACGGCCGCCAGTGCTATGGCCGAGCAAGCCAACAATCTCTCCGACCCTTCTTGTCCGACGCGCGTATGGATCAGCTACCATCGGAAGACGGTCGGTGAACGTTCGTCGTGCGCATTCCCCATGTGCACATCGCCAGCGGCTCAGCAGGAGCTTCACTGTCACGGGCTTGCCCTGGACTGGCAGATCCTGGAGGCTGCGGCAGGACCAGCCATGCCGACTTCGGCTTCGACATCCACAATCGGGGCATACTCCGATCTTGGATCCAGCTGCGGAAACAACCCAACCGTGATCAACGGTGAGCGCGACACCCAGTACTTTGACCCCTGGACCGGGCGACCATTTCGATTTCGTTCGCATGCCCGCCCATAGCCAAAACCTCGCTAACGGCGAATGAACCACACAAAGTGAGGAAGAACCCTTAAACGCAAGAATGCGGCGGTTTTGTCCGGATTGGGCACCTAATCGTGAGAATCCTCGCAGCCAGATTCTCAAATTAACTGCATTTGCCCAGAAGCTCGCAACTTGCCGGCCCGAGCGATCATGTTCTCGGCGGCGTCGGTGAATCGGACCTTGTTGTCACCCATCATGTGGCCACGCAGCATCCGGAGCATTTCCGGACCGGCACGCTCGACGATGGCAACGCCTGCAAGCAGAGCCGGCCGCAAGTGAAGCGGCAGGATAGGCTTTGCAGGGGTCGGCAGGTTCACCTGTTCTGCGGCAACGACATGGTCGAGGTCGGGAACGATTGCACCGAGCACCCTGTAGCGCCAAAGCTCATGCTCGCGCGGAAGGGGCCAGATCACTCGCCGCATCAGGAGAAGCCGGGCGATTTCGGCTGGCGATGTCCACGTTCGGATGCCACGTTCGGCTTCATCGTCGAGCAGCTTTTCGCCGCGCAGTGCCGCAACGCGATATTGCGGGAAGGGGGAGGGGAGTTCGCGCCGGTTTTCAGCTCGAAGCAGGTCACCGCACAGCGGACATGTGATGCGCCATCCCAGCAGTTGGCTTCGCAGGACCGGCGACGGTCCCAGGCCACCAGGGCTGCAGCTCGTGCAGAACTGCGCTGGTCTCGCGGCGAGGAGCCGATGCGACGACTTCGGCACATCGATGAAGGTCATTCGACGCAAGACGGCCGGCTGTTGGCAAAGCTGAAGCCCCAGCCGGGTCTTCACCCATTCGGGCGGCCATCTCTGACGCGGGAGGAAGCGAAGGGCATGTTCGGGGTCGTCAGCCGCTGCATCGACTATCGTCGCCAGCTTCGCCGTCGCTGGCAGGACGATGCGCGAAGGCTTCTCGTCACTGAGGAGACGAACGCCTATTACGAGGCACAGCGCCGCGCAACGCGGGCCCGTATGCGCGGCGATAAAGCTGAGTTTTCCCACTGGGCCAAGGTGGCGGCAGAAGCCGCCTGCATCTCGCCGCAGGTGAAAATGGATATGGCAGTGCTCAAGCAGGTCGTCGCAGAGGAAGAGCGGCGGAGCGGTTGATTGGAACGCCGTGCCGCTTGCGCGCCGCGGCCGGCAAGGGAAGCTGCGCCGCGGCGGTTCCGTCGATGCCGACCGGCAAATATGCCGGGTTGACCGCCGCGCCCTTGCCCGCCTTGCTCTTCGCGGCCTCCGGTGCTCGCCCCGGAAAGACCGGGAGCGGGAATCGGATAGAAGGAGTGCGGAGAGGTGCTGGCGCAAAGAATGGAAAAGACAGATCTGGAAGAGCTAAGGAGGGAGGTGCCCTGCAGCATGGTTCTGGAGGAGGCGGGGTTTGCACTCGACCTCAAGGAGAGCACGCGCAAGGCGATGAAATATCGCCGCGACAGCGAGATCATTATCGTCATTCATGAGGGCAAGGGCTGGTTCGATCCGCTCGGCGACGGCGCTCAAGCGCGCGGGTCTCCTGAAGCGCGCCCGAGGAACCCTGCTAAGACGCGCGACCGACCCTTGGGAGAGCCATGAAGGGGGAATCATGAACACACTGGTCCCCGAACGTCACATCCCCAGCCATCAGGGGCCTGACGCGCAGAGCGTTGATCCCGATCTTGATGTTGTGACCATGGCAGTAAAGGTACCCCAAACGCTGGCACATCTGCATTACTGGACGGTGGATTTGACCCGAAACGCAACCAAAGAGGAAGTGCTTGATGCTTTCAGGGCCTCGTCCCGCATCGCTTTTGTCCGCACTTCTGATGGGATCACCGCTCTCAACACCGTCAAGGAACTTATGGCAGATCTTGGTCGACCGCACGACAACCTGTACGAGGTTGCTTTGTGGGAAGACATGCTGGAGGTTAAAAACGGGGAACTGTTCTACGCCTATATGGTCGACAACCAGGCGATCGTCATCCCTGACACTATAGATGCCATCCGAGCGGTTACAGGTCTTTCCAACGATGCCCAAAGCTCAATTTCGCGGACGAATGCGTCTCTCGGAGTTGGAACGTTTTTGAGCTAATCAACGTCGCGGCGCGTGGCATCGTCCGCGCGTGCTCTGGAGGGGCGACCGTTTCGCCAGATCAAGACGACTGCTTGTGAAGTAATCTTTTGCATTCTGGATACACTCATGGACGCGAAAACCGCAGTTGTTTACCAGGGGAATGACAGGCTCCTCTTCGGCATCATCCTGGGTGTTCTGGCCTTCTGGCTGTTTGCCCAGACGACGCTGAATATTTCGCCGCTGATGGCCCAGGATCTGGGCGTCCAGCAATCGCTGATGAACATCGCGGTCTCCATCACGGCGCTGTTTTCCGGCATCTTCATCGTCGTCATGGGCGGGCTGGCCGACCGCATCGGACGGGTCAAGATCGTCCAATGGGGCTTCGTCTTCTCGATCGCGGGCTCGCTGCTGATCGCGCTTGCGCCGACGGGCGCGATGGGGTCGACCTTCCTGATGCTCGGTCGCATCTGCCAGGGTTTTTCAGGCGCATTCATCATGCCTGCGTCCCTGGCCCTGGTGAAAGAATACTGGGACGGGGCAGGCCGGCAACGCGCCGTGTCACTGTGGTCGATGGGCTCGTGGGGCGGGTCGGGCTTCGCTGCTCTGTTCGGCGGCCTGATGGCGCAGAACCTGGGTTGGCGTTCGATCTTCTTCGCGGGCGCCGCCATTTCGGTCATCGGCTTGCTGATGGTGCGCGGAACGCCCGAGAGCCGCGCGGAGGCCAGAGCCGGCTACAAATTCGATCTGGGCGGCGTCGTCACCTTCATGATCGCGATGGTCGCCTTGCAGATATTCGCTACACAGGGCGCGTCATTCGGCTGGGTCAGTTGGCCTTCACTGACTTTGCTGGCGCTCGCCGTCCTCTTCGGCGTGATCTTCTTTCGTATCGAGAGCGGCAATGCGAACGCATTCGTCAATTTCGGCCTGTTCCGCAACATGACTTACACCGGCGCCACGATCTCGAACTTCCTGCTGAATGGCGTGGCCGGCATGCTGATCGTTTCGATGACATTGTTGCAGATCGGCGGCGACATGGACGCCCAGCAGACGGGACTGCTGACGCTGGGCTATGCCATCGCCATCGTCGCCTTCATCCGCGTCGGCGAAAAGCTGCTGCAACGCTTCGGGCCGCGCAAGCCGATGATCTGGGGTTCGTTGATCGTCGGAGCCTCGATCCTGCTGCTGATGCCGACCAATCTGATGCTGGGCACCTACAATATCCTCGCCATCGTGGCCTATACGCTGTTCGGCTTGGGCCTGGCCTTCTATGCCACGCCATCGACGGATGCCGCGCTGTCGAACCTGCCGTCGGATCAGGCGGGCTCGGGCTCCGGCATCTACAAGATGGCCTCATCGCTCGGTGCGTCTTTCGGGGTCGCGATTTCGGCCGCCGTGTTCACCGCGCTTTCGGGAGACAATAGTTCGGTGGCCTGGATCGAGGGCGTCATTTCCTATGTTGGGCGGCAGGATAATCTGGCCGTTCGCGAAGCCGCCTTTTTCGCACTCGGCATCAACCTGCTGATGGTCGTGGCAGCCATCGTCTCGATCATGGTCACCGTGCCCAGGGAAAGCCCAGTGACGAGCAATGAGCCGCAATAAAAGCCTCGGTGAAGCAGCCTGCGGGGCTTCGAAAGCCCGACACGAACGAAGGACATCTGCCATGAACGCTATCGTCAATGAACTCGACCGGGCCAGCATGAAGGAATGGTTCGAGCATATGCACCGTACGCCCGAACTGTCGATGCAGGAGGAAAAGACCGCCAAATACATCGCCGGGATCGTCAGGGGTTTTGGTTACGAGGTGGAGGAGGGTGTCGGCAAATATGGCATCGTTGCTTCGCTGAAGGCGGGCGATGGCGACAGCGCCATCGGGCTGCGCGCCGATTTCGACGCCCTGCCGATCGAGGAGGTCAACGCGCTGCCCTACAAATCGGGCGTAGCGGGCGTCGCCCATCTTTGCGGCCATGACGGCCATACCACCATGCTGCTGAGGGCCGCGAAATACCTTGCCGAGAAGAAGAACTTCAACGGCACCGTGCGCCTGATCTTCCAGCCGGGCGAGGAGACGATGCAGGGCGGCCCGGCGATGATCGAGGACGGGCTGTTCGAGCGCTTTCCCGTGGACGCGGTGTTCGGCATGCACAACATGCCGGGGCTGGCGCTCGGCAAGCTTTACTTCACCCCGGGCGAGGCCATGGCCGCCGTCGACAACTGGGAGGTGGAGATCACCGGCAAGGGCGGACACGGCGCCATGCCGGAACTGTCGATCGATCCGGTCGTCGCAGGCTCGTCGCTGGTCATGGCCTTGCAGAGCATCGTCGCCCGCAACGTCAGCCCGGCAAATCGCGCCGTCGTCACCGTCGGCGCGTTCCTGGCGGGCAATGCCGGCAATGTGATCGCCTACAGCGCGATCCTGCGGCTGTCGATCCGCACGACTACGCCGGAAGACCGCGCGATGGTGCTGTACAATGTCCGCCGGCTGGTTTCGACGCAGGCCGAGGCTTTCGGGTGCACCTCGGAGATCCGCGAGGGGGTGCCGGGGGCGGTGTTGGTCAACGATACCGCTGAAACCGACAAAGCAGCCGAGATCGCCCGCCACGCCTTCGGCGAGGATCAGGTCATCCATCCCGGTCCGACCTATCTCGGCTCCGAGGATTTCGCCTTCATGCTGCAAAAGCAGAAGGGAACTTACTGTTTCCTCGGCAATGGCGACACCAAGATGGTCCACCACCCCGAGTTTGTCTTCAATCAGGACATCCTGCCCATCGGGGCTGCCTATTGGGTGGCATTGGCGGAAGGCCATCTGCGCTGACAAGCGCGACGCTCACAGGTCTTCATCCGATACGGACCGACGTTTCGTTGAGGAACTGGAACAGGGGCACGGCGAGGTTTTCGGGAGCCGGCCCCGAGCGGATCCTGCCCGCTGTATCGTAATGCGAACCATGACAGGGGCAGAACCATCCACCGTAGTCCCCTGCTTGACCAAGAGGGATGCAGCCGAGGTGGGTGCACACGCCGACCATGACAAGCCAGTTTTCTCGATGTTGTCCTGCGGACCTCGCGAGATCGGTCGCCGGCGAGTCGGCCGGCAGATTAGCGTTGCGCGCGATGGGGTCTTTAAGCTCTTCCAGGGGCGTCACGGAAGCAGCTTCAATTTCCCGGGATGTCCTGTTCCTGACAAAGACCGGCCGCCCGCGCCACTTGACGGTCACCGACATACCTTCCTCGATTCCGGAAAGGTCGATGTCTATGGTGGCGATCGCGAGTGTCGAAGCGTCGGGTTTCATCTGGTCGATGAAAGGCCAAGAGGCAAAGCCGGCCCCGACGGCCGCCGTTGTGCCCGTCGCGACATAAAGGAAATCCCGACGATTGACGTGAACTTCACTTTGCATGGACACCTCCTGCCCGCAGCAACGACCGGTCGATCGGATCAAGATTTTCGCCAGAAGACGGCAAAATGAAGAGCTTGGCTCCGTTCCCCGCTCCTCGCTTCAACAACCTGCAGCCCGTTATGAGATGGGTCGCAAATTGGGAGACGGAGGGGTAAGCCGCTCTTCGCTTCCGGTTCTCGTCGTGAGATAGTTTCGACGGTGGATGCTGTTAAGAGCGTGACTTCCGATCCAATACCAAAATCTACTGTAGAGGACTTTAACCTGGATCAAGGATTCCAGGGCTCGAACCGATGATTTTGAGCCCGGCATGATGCGCCTGCCGAGAACTGCGACCACCCGAGGGGTCGCAGTTCTGCTGGCCCGATGCCGCGTAGCCACGACAAGGAAAAAACCTGATGAGTTCACCACATTCCCACCAGAACCATCAAGCGCATGCGACCGGGAATCGAAACGATGAAGCTCATCGCGGTGTCGTAGCTGCTGCCGGCTCCAGCCATTCCGAGCATTCTGGCCACGGCGGGCATGACCACGGCGCGATGGTCGCCGACTACCGGCGCCGATTCTGGTTGGTCCTCGTGCTCACGCCACCGGTGCTGTTGCTCTCGCCGATGATCCAGCATTGGCTTGGCATCGCAGAAACTTTGGCGTTCCCAGGCGACCGCTACGTTCTCTTCGTGCTTTCGACAATTGCCTACGTTTATGGCGGCTGGCCATTCCTGACGGGCTTCACCTCCGAGCTGCGGAAGGGGCAGCCCGGCATGATGACCCTGATCGCTCTAGCGATCTCGGCGGCCTATTTCTTTTCGGCGGCCGTCACGTTCGGGTTTCCGGGCGAGGAACTCTACTGGGAACTTGTGACGCTGATCGCCATCATGCTTCTCGGCCACTGGATCGAGATGCGTTCGGTCATGGGAGCATCGCGTGCGCTTGAGGAACTGGTCCGGCTCCTGCCGGATTCAGCCACGCGGATCAGGGCCGACGGATCGTCCGAAGAGGTGCCGATCTCAACCCTTCAACCCGGTGATGAGGTCATCGTACGACCCGGTGCAAAGGTTCCGGTGGATGGCGAGATCATTGAGGGTTCGTCCGGTTTCAACGAGGCCATGCTCACTGGCGAATCGAGGCCCGTAACCAAGGGGGTCGGCGCCGCCGCCATCGGCGGCGCGATCAACGGGGCCGCCGCTGTCACCATCAAGGTGACGGCAACAGGCGACGCCACCTATCTGTCGCAGGTCATCGAATTGGTAAAGAAGGCGCAGGCAACGCGCTCGCGCACTCAGGACGTTGCCAACCGTGCCGCCGCTTGGCTGACCTACATCGCACTCGTCGTCGGCTTCGGTACGCTGTTCGTCTGGTGGCTTTTCCTTGACGCCCCCTTGGAATTTGCCATCGAGCGCATGGTGACGGTCATGGTAGTTGCCTGTCCGCACGCCCTTGGTCTCGCTGTGCCGCTGGTCGTCGCGGTCAGCACATCGCTGTCGGCCGGCAACGGACTGCTGATCCGCGACCGGGCCGCCTTCGAGCGGGCGCGCAATCTCAACGCCGCCGTGTTCGATAAGACCGGCACGTTAACTGAGGGCCGTTTCGGCGTCAGCGATATCGTATTGCTTGCCGACGGCGACGAGAACGAGGAACTGGCCTATGCGGCAGCGGCCGAGAGCCAGTCCGAGCATCCCATCGCCCACGGCATCGTGGCCGACGCGAAGGAACGAAGCCTGATCATTCCCAAGGCAACCGACGTCAGCAACATCACCGGCGAAGGCATCGTGGCCAAAGTGGAAGGACAGGATGTGCGTATCGTCAGCCCCGGGCACCTCGCACGGCAGGGCAACACCATCGCCCATAACAGTCTCAAGCGATTGGAAGGACAGGGCAAGACAGTTGTCGTTCTCGTCCGCGACGGCGAGCCGCGGGCACTCTTTGCGCTGGCTGACATCGTTCGCCCGGAATCGAAGGAGGCCATCGCCGAACTCAAATCCCTCGGGATCAGATCGATCATGCTCACCGGCGACGCCGAGGGTGTAGCAAAGGCGGTCTCCGAGGAACTCGGTATCACCGAATACTTCGCCGAAGTGCTGCCTGATCAGAAATCACAAAAGATCGAGGAACTGCAAGCGCGGGGGCTCTCCGTCGCCATGGTCGGCGACGGGGTGAATGACGCGCCTGCGCTCGTGGTGGCCGATCTCGGGATCGCCATCGGCGCGGGTACCGATGTGGCCGTCGAATCTGCCGACGTGGTTCTCGTACGCAGCGACCCGCGCGACGTCGGCGCGATCCTTGGACTCTCGCGTGCCACCTACCGCAAGATGGTCCAGAACCTCGTCTGGGCGACCGGCTACAACACCATCGCCATCCCGATGGCGGCGGGCATTACTTTTGGAACTGGCTTCATAATGACCCCCGCGGTCGCGGCCGTCTTCATGTCGGCCAGCACCATCATCGTCGCCATCAACGCCCAGCTTCTGCGCTCTTACAGGAGGCACAAATGACACCGGTAGACAAACAACCGGGAACTCCCGCCAGGCGACTGATCCTTCCGCTGCCAGGTAACGAGATATTCGCGCGGCGTCTTGCCGACGAAGGAGGCTGGGAACTTGGCGCAATGGAAACACGGCGTTTTCCTGACGGAGAGACTTACGTTCGCCTCCTCTCGGAGGTGAAGGACAAGTCAGTCGATCTGGTATGCACGCTGGCACGGCCAGACGACGGCTTCCTGCGGCTGATCTTCGCGGCCGATGCTGCAAGAGAGCTGGGAGCCTGCCAGGTCAACCTGATCGCACCGTACCTCTCCTACATGCGGCAGGATCGCCGCTTCCAGCCGGGAGAGGCGGTGACCTCCAGAAGCTTCGCCAGGCTCGTCTCGTCGAGCTTTGACCGGCTGCTGACGGTAGATCCACATCTGCATCGCTATCCGGCCTTGTCGCCTCTCTATACGGTCCCGACCGACACCTTGCATGCTGCACCGCTGCTTGCGGACTGGATCGCCGCGGAGGTCGACAAGCCCTTGATCATCGGTCCTGACGAGGAAAGCGACCAATGGGTCTCTGCCATCGCGGCACGCATCGGTGCTCCGCATGCCGTGCTGCGAAAGGTCCGCCACGGCGACCGCAACGTCGAAGTCAAGCTACCGGACCTTTCCAAGTGGCGCGGCCGGCAGCCGGTGCTCGCAGATGACATAGCGTCCTCCGGGAATACCTTGATTGAGGCTGCCCGCCAGCTTCCGCTTCAGGGTTTCGTCCGGCCTGTGGTCGCCGTGGTGCATGCGATATTTGCCGACGATTCATTCCAACGTCTCGTGCCGCTTTGCAACCGCATCGTCTCGACCGACTCCGTACCCCACGAAAGCAATGCAGTTGCGCTCGCCCACTTGATTGGCAACGTCATCGCGTCGGCGGCCTCAGTTGACGGTGATCTTGTACGCCACCGGCGTCCACCGGAGACGCTGGACGAAGTGGAACAGGCGGGGCTCGATTCCTTTCCTGCCAGCGACCCGCCATCCTGGACCAGCGGCGTTAACTGACGACAAAAACGATTGACGGAAGGCGGCGACGGCATGAACGAACTGACAATAGCAACATCAAAGACGTGGCAACAGGGATACGGCCCGATCAGCCACAACAATGAAACCATCGAACGCGTAGCTGCCCTGGCGGCGTCTGGCCTGATCGAACCGGAGGCCCTCTATCGCATCCTTGCCGCAGCCGACCGTTTGACTTCTGCCGCAATGTGGACTGTCGTCCATATGACCTATGCCCACCGTGTCGACCTTTCCGGCACGCCGCTGCCTGCCGAGGCGTTCAAGTCGACGCCTGAAGGTCATACCGGCGGATCGCTCAACATGGTGCCCGCTTTCATTGGCTATCTCGCCGCCAACGCGATCACCGCGAAAACCCGCTCATGGCTGATGGGACAAGGCCATTCTGTCGCCGCGATCGAGGCGGTCAACGCGCTCACCGGGGACGTTTCTCCTGCGCAGAGGGGCCGCTATGATCGCAGCGAGAAAGGTCTCTCGCAGCTTGCAGCCGATTTCTATTCCTATGCCATCGACGCCGACGGCAATGCAGCGGTCCCGCTCGGCAGCCACGCCGGTCCGAACACCGCCGGTGCCATCTCGGAAGGCGGCTATCTCGGCTTCGCCGAGGTCCAGTACGTTCATGCGCCGCTGCCCGGCGAAAGCCTCGTCGCCTTCCTGAGTGACGGCGCGTTCGAGGAACAGCGCGGCTCGGACTGGACGCCGCGCTGGTGGCGAGCCGAGGATTCCGGCATCGCGATTCCAGTTATGATCCTCAACGGCCGGCGCATAGAGGAACGTGTCCAGATCGCGCAGCAGGGCGGCGCGGACTGGCTCGCCGACCACCTGAAGCTCAACGGTTTTGATCCCTTTATCATCGATGGCCGTGATCCTGCGGCCTTCGCCTGCGCCATCATCGAGGCTGAGAAGCGCCTTGAACGTTTCGCGGCGGATCCCGCCCGCGTCTATCCGGCGCCTATCCCCTATGTCATCGCCGAGACAATCAAGGGCTTTGGCTTCCCAGGAGCCGATACCAACGCGGCGCACAATCTACCCCTCGGGGGCAATCCCGCACAGGACGAGCCGGCTCGCAACGCCTTCAACGAGGCCGCGCAAGCGCTGTTCGTTCCCGCCGCGCAGATCGAGAGCGCCGTTGGCGAAATCGCTGTCCATCGCGAGCAGGGCCGAGAGCCGGAAAGCCGGCATGCGCTCGCGCTGCGTAACCCAGCCGCACCGAGCCTGCCCGAGCCGGACTGGACGATCGCCGGCGATCCGCCCGATTGCGCAATGCATGCGCTAGACCGCTGGTTCGTCCGCGTCGTGGACGCGAACCCCACGCTCCGCCCGCGTGTGGGCAATCCTGACGAGCTACGCTCCAACCACATGGGAGCAACGCTCGATCGGCTGCGCCATCGCGTGAACACTTCCGAGCCCGGCGTCGCCGACGCCATCGACGGCGCGGTCATCACCGCGCTCAATGAGGAAGCCGTCGCAGGCGCGGCGCTGGCCAACAAGGGCGGGATCAATCTGATCGTCAGCTACGAAGCATTCGCCATGAAGATGCTTGGTGGCGTGCGGCAGGAGATCGTGTTTTCCCGACGGCAGCGCGAGGCCGGCCAGGAACCACGCTGGATTTCGGTGCCTCTGGTTGTCACGTCCCATACCTGGGAGAACGCGAAGAACGAGCAATCGCATCAGGACCCGACCATCGGCGAGGCGCTGCTGGGCGAGATGTCCGACACCTCGCGGGTGCTTTTCCCCGTCGATGCAAACAGTGCCGTGGCAGCGCTGCGATCCGTCTACAATGGCCGCGGCCAAGTAGGATGTTTGATCGTCTCCAAGCGTGACATGCCGCATCGTTTCGATGCGGAGGACGCAGACCGTTTCGTAACAGATGGTGGGGCCCATGTGCAGGGCGAGACGGAAGGCGCCGAGCTTCAAATTGTGGCTATCGGCGCCTATCAGCTCGAGGAAGCGCTCAAGGCGGCCTATCGGCTCAGGACGCACGGTCGCCATGTGCTCGTGACGGCGGTGTCGGAGCCCGGCCGCTTCCGCATACCCCGCGATCCGATCGAGGCGGGATTCACGGCGAGTGACGAAACCCTCGCCGCCCTGTTTCCGGCGAACATGCCGCGCCTGATCGTCTCCCACACGAGACCCGAACCTATGCTCGGCCTGCTTCGGCGACTGGATTCCGGCCCACGGACGACCGCTGCGCGCGGCTACATCAGCCGGGGCGGGACGCTCGATGTGTCTGGTATGTTGTTTGCTAATCGCTGCTCCTGGGCTCATCTGGTCGACGCTGCTGTTCCTCTCACCGGCTGGAGCAGAGACGACCTCCTTGCTCCCGCTGAACGGGCTGCCGTAGAGGGCCGCGGGCATCCCGGCGACATCGCTGCATTCAACATCTGAGGCCATTATGCTGACGCTAACATCTCTCGGCGGTGCGAGCACCGTCACCGGCTCGAAGCACCTCCTCACGAACGGCGGCAAGCGCATCCTGATCGATTGCGGCTTGTTCCAGGGACTCAAGAACCTGCGCGAGCTCAATTGGACGCCACTGCCAGTGCCCCCGTCCAGTATTGATGCCGTAGTGCTCACCCATGCCCACCTCGATCATTCGGGCTATCTTCCCAGGCTCGTGCGCGATGGCTTCAAGGGTCGAATCTACGCCTCATCGGCAACGCGCGACGTGGCCGAGTTGATCCTCAAGGATAGCGGCTTTCTCAACGAAAAGGATGCAGAATACGCCAATCGCAAGGGCTTCTCGAAGCACAAGCCGGCTTTGCCGCTTTACGGCGTGCGCGATGCGGAACGGGCGATAGAGATGTTTACCACTGTGCCGTTCGAAACCGCCTTTCAGCTTCCCGGCGGCGCGACCATGACCTTCCGTCGCGCAGGTCATATCCTCGGCGCGGCCAGCGCGGACATCGAATGGGCTGGCCGCCGCATTGCGTTTTCCGGCGACCTTGGGCGCTACGACGATCCAGTGCTGCCCGATCCAGCTCCCGTGGCCGACGCCGACTATATCGTCGTCGAATCAACCTATGGAAACCGCACTCACAATCCCGCAAACACGACTGAGGTGTTGGGAGAAGTTGTTGAGCGCACCGTAAAACGTGGCGGCACGGTCGTTATCCCCGCCTTCGCAGTCGGCCGCGCGCAATCTCTCCTTTATCATCTCTGGAAGCTTCGAACGGCAGGCCGCCTATCAGGTGTACCGATCTATCTCGACAGCCCCATGGCAATCAACGCTACAGACCTCCTTCACGCACATAGCGACGATCATCGCTTGACGCATGACGAATGCACGTCGATCTGCAAAATCGCCACCTATACCCGCGATGTGGAAAGCTCCAAGGCGATCACTGCGAGTGTCTTTCCCAAAGTCGTGATCTCGGCCAGCGGCATGGCGACCGGCGGTCGTGTGCTTCATCACCTCAAGTCTTTCGTCACCGATCCGAAACATACGATCCTGTTCTCCGGCTATCAGGCTGCGGGAACGCGGGGGCGGGCCATGGTTCAGGGCGCGAGAGAGATCAAGATCCACGGGCAATGGATACCCGTCAGAGCAGAGGTCGACGATCTGTCGGTGCTCTCGGCGCATGCCGATGGCAATGAGTTGATGCGCTGGCTCTCAGGCTTCCGGCGCGAACCGTCCCGCGTCTTCATTGTCCACGGTGAGGACGAGGCATCGGAAGCCCTGCGCGCCCGGATCGATCGCGAAATTGGCTGGAATGCCACTGTGCCACGTCAGGATCAGGTGTTCGACCTATGACCACGCTCCTCTCTCATGCCGGTCCAGAACAACCAACTCTTCGTGTTCGGCGCCTTCGATTGCACACGCAACACCAGCCGGTCGTCGTCATGCGCACTGATTGTCATGTTTGTCGCTCGGAAGGGCTCTCCGCTCGCTCGCAGGTTCTCGTCTCGGGTGGTGGGCGGGAATTACAGGCAACGCTCTTCCAGGTGGAGGACGACGGTCACTTGGCCGTTGACGAGGTCGGGCTCTCCGAAACCGCCTGGGAGATGCTGAATCTCGCCGAGGACGCCAAGGTGCAGGTTACCCATGCCCCCGCTGTCGAGTCGCTGGCAAGCGTACGCAGACGTATCCACGGCAACCGGCTTGACTCGCATGCTCTCACAGAGATTGTGCAGGACGTGGTCGCCGGCCGTTACACCGACGTGCAGCTTGCGGCGTTCCTGACCGCAACTGCGGCTTTACCACTCGACGAGAACGAGACTGCCGACCTTACCGGTGCGATGATCGCGGTTGGCGACCGGTTACAATGGCATGCCCCTGTTGTTGTCGACAAACACTGTGTCGGCGGCCTGCCTGGTAACCGCACCACCCCGATCGTCGTGGCGATCGTTGCGGCCAACGGGCTCGTCATGCCGAAAACGTCCTCCCGTGCCATTACCTCCCCCGCCGGTACTGCCGACACGATGGAGACTCTCGCGCCGGTGAATCTCGACATTGCAACGTTGAAACGCGTGGTCGAGGCCGAAGGAGCTTGCATCGCGTGGGGCGGAGCGGTCCACCTCAGTCCGGCTGATGACATCTTCGTGCGCGTCGAACGCGAACTCGACGTCGACACCGAAGGCCAGCTGATCGCTTCCGTCCTCTCCAAGAAAATCGCTGCGGGATCCACCCATGTCGTTATAGACATCCCGGTCGGCCCGACCGCCAAGATGCGCAGCGAAGATGCCGCATCTCATCTCGCGACGCGGATTACAGCGGTCGCGTCTCGCTTCGGCCTTACGGCCCAATGCCTTCAGACCGACGGGTTGCAGCCGGTCGGTAGAGGCATCGGTCCCGCGCTTGAGGCGCTCGACGTACTAGCAGTCCTGCAAAATGCGCCCGATGCGCCGGACGATTTGCGCAGGCGCGCCGCGATTTTGGCGGGCGTAGCGTTGGAGATCGGCGGCAAGGCCGAGAATGGAAAAGGACTGGCGCTCGCGCTCGAAACGCTGGCTGAGGGGCGCGCCTGGAAAAAGTTCGAGGCTATCTGCAATGCCCAAGGTGGGATGAGAACGCCGCCCAAAGCGCTCCATGTCCATCCACTCACGGCTCCGCATGCTGGACGGGTCGTTCACATCAATAACCGAAAGCTGTCCCGCCTCGCCAAGCTGGCTGGCGCGCCGGAAGCCAAGGCGGCCGGTATCCATATGGAAGTTCGCCTGGGTGATGAGACCGACCGTGGGCAGCCGCTTCTCCACATCCACGCAGAAACGCCGGGTGAATTGGCCTACGCACTCGACTATGCCGCTGGTGCCGGGGACATCATTGAGATCGAGGCCTGAATTGGTTCAAGACCAGTAAGGTCGGCAACCGGCTTCGGCGCAGCTTGGGTACCTGACAAAGGGACCCGGAGCTTTTAGCGAACCTCCGCAGGAAAGAAGGATTGCAACTTAGCCGGGACCACGGGTCAGTGTGTCAGCCCGACCCGTCATGAGGTGCCGTAACTGCTTTCTCAATGGATGTCGTTCGCGCGCTGCAATTCGCGAATATAGGTGGTGATCGCCTCGATCGAGGCGTCGCTGACACCCTCTATCGGCGCCATACTGCCAAATCGCCAGTGATGAGCACGTACGCCTTGGCGCACAGCAAGCGTGAAGGCCATATCACTATGATGGCTCGGCTCGTAGATTTTATGGATCAATGGCGGTGCCAGCCCATCCCGACCCGAACCGTTCGGTCCATGACAGCTGGCACAGTTGGCGTCGAACGCGGTCTTGCCCTGTTCGGCCATCGACGAAAGCGATGACGGCACTATAACCTGAACGATGGGCTCACCAGAGCCAGAGCCGTCCTGCCGATTCTGCGCCCACCAGATGGCAACGCCGGCAAGCACCACCGCAACCACTGCAACAAGTGTTTTGTTCATATTCAATCCTGCGGCTTGAAGGCCTCCCGCCTAGGCGGGAGGCCTTCGAAATTAGGCGACCACGAACTCAGTCATCATCCCGGTTGAAAGATGTGGCATGTGATGACAATGCAGCATCCAGCGGGCCGCCTCACCCGCGTCCACGGCAATCGTAGCCATGGTCATAGGTGGAATATAGAGAGTGTCACGCATAGCCCCGCCCATCCTGCGTCCGCCGATCTCCACCACCTGAAAATGATGGCCATGCAGATGCATTGGATGTCCCATCATCGACATGTTGTGAAAGCGAATCTCGACACGGTCCCCGCTGCGCGCCGAAATCGGCAAATGCTCACCCCAGGTCTTGCCGTCGATCGTCCAGACATAGGGCTGCATTTGTCCGCCTAGCATAACGTCTATTGGACGGATGGCGCCGCGATCGGCGAGACCGGTCACCGCACGCAAGCGAGATTCCTGTTCCATCCTGATGTCGAACGGGGGCGCGTCGGCTTCAGCAAGGGAATCGATACGGCGCACCTGCGCGCCGGGCGTCGCAAGAATCAGCCCCGTCCGTTCACGAGCCCCTTCACGAAGGGCTAGGACGGGCCAGGCACCGGTATCAGGCAATTCGAGCTCCAGATCCAAACGCTGCCCCATCGAAAGACCGAAGCGATTGCCAGGTATGGGCTCGATCGGCTGACCATCTACAGCAACGAGCCGGCCCGGCAGATTGCCACTATCGATCCAGAAGCTCGTTGCGGCGGCCCCATTGATAACCCGCAGCAACACCCGTCCATTCGCTTCGACGGACACCGTATCCGGATCGTCCAGGGTGCGATCATTGGCCAGATATGCGTCGAAATCGAAGTCGTTCAAATCCATCTGCATGGAATCCATCTCACGCATCCCAGCCATATCGTGCTCGCCCTGACTCGCACTCGGCATCTGCGGCATCGGCATGGAGCCGTGGCCGCCATGATCCATGCCGGACATGGCATTGGCTTCGCCCATATCTCCGTGCCCTGCACCGGAAACGATCTCAGCGAGCACCTCTTCGGCCGGGCGGAAGCTGAAATCATGCAGGAACATCACCACCTCCTGCCGATCAGCAGCGATATCTTCGGGCCGCCGGACGATCAGGGGTGCCGCCAGCATCTGCATTTCCTGAATGGGAATGTGACTGTGCATCCAGTGCGTGCCGGCCGAAGGTGCGAAGTCATAGCTGCGGACCTCACCCGGCTTTAACGCAGCCATGGGAGCGTCGGGTACGCCATCCTGGACGTTGGGCGGGATCTGCCCGTGCCAGTGAATGATCGTCTCGACATCCAGATCGTTGGTCAGATCGACCGCGAAGCGCTGGCCCGGATCGAGCATGACACCGGGCCGTCCGTCTGGGCCGATCAGCCCCAAGACAGACGCAGCCCGTCCGCCAATATCGAGTGTGCGGCGGCCGGCAGTTAACTGGATGGGAGCTGCCGCTTGTGCGAATGCAAACTGCGGAATATGCGCGTACGCCAGCGTTGCTGCGCCTGCGGCAAGAAAGCCACGTCGTGAGAAATTTATCATGATTGTCTCCTCGGAACATCACGTTCCGTTCATCAGATCTAAGGGTGTCGTGGGCTCAAACCCACGCGATCAAAGGAGACGAAGCTTGGGAGGGCGGCGGTTGACGCCAGGATTATGGCTCAATACTGCCGGTATAATAGTAAGACCATAATCTGCCCTGGCGTAGAATACACTGGTACCCCCGCGTTCCGGGATGACAAAGTTGAGCAACCCAGTGCAGACGGCTGCACACATGGCGGCGCTCTCCGATGCGCATTCCTGCTCCATCTCACAGGACTGCACATCGTATCCGGTAACCATGGCGGTGACGTGATGCGTCTGGACGGCATGATCTGGGGTGGAGTTCATGCGCACCATGTGCCCCGCGTTCGCCGTCGAGGCGACGGCGAACGCAAACACAACAAATAGTGCCAAGAAGCGTCCAATCATTCCGCACATATCACATTGTTATACCCGACGTTCAAGCAGTCGAACCACCAAGGTGCCGAAAATCATTGCTAGAAACACCAAGAAAATTCGATGCTATCAAGAGTTCGACAAGAAAGGTCGCCCTCGAACCCCGCTTATGTCTGACATGACGCCGCCTAGCGGCGGGTCCGTCGCTGACCAATATCGTCAACGGTGCTGAGTAGCCGGATATCCTGCTTTTGCGAGCGCGGCCTCAAAGGCCTCACGAGACTGCTCGGACATGACCACTATCTTCCTGTTCGATAGGTCAGGAGTGACCTTGGCGACGGGGTCGACGGATTGAATCGCCTTGGTGACGCTACGGACACAACCGCCGCAGGACATGTTCTGGATATCAAATTGCATGAGAATCTCCTGTTCGTCGCTCATGCCATTTCAGATAGAGCTTCCCACCGTTGGAAGGTCAAGTCCCAATGCTGATAAATTTGCTATTGACCTTCCAACGGTGGGAAGCCCTATTTTACGTCACGAATGCCGCAATTCGTACGCAAGGAGCCTCGATGAACGCCCCGCTCAAAGATCATGCAGTTTCGTTCGAACCAATAGTACTTCCCATTGAGGGCATGAGTTGCGCCTCGTGTGTGGGTCGCATCGAGAATGCGCTGAAGGCAGTGCCGGGTGTCGCGGACGCCAGCGTTAACTTGGCAACAGAGATGGCCGATATTTCGTTCGCTGCTCCCGTCGAGCACGGCGCCCTCGTGTCCGCAGTCGAGGATGCAGGTTATTCGGTCCCCGTAACCCACACCGAGGTCATCATTGAGGGCATGACCTGCGCGTCATGCGTGGGGCGCGTCGAAAGCGCGCTCAAAGCGGTTCCAGGCGTCACGCAAGCGACAGTCAATCTCGCCGCGGAGCGCGCGAGCCTGCGCGGCAATGCCGCCGCCACCGATCTTATAAAGGCGGTCGAAAGGGCGGGTTATACCGCCCGGCTGGTGGATCGAGGTTCACAGCAACAGGATGAGGACGCCGCCCGTAAGGATCGGGAGCAGGCGGAGTTACGGCGCGCCGTCATCACGGCGGCGGTGCTGACGCTGCCGGTCTTCGTATTAGAGATGGGCTCGCATCTCATTCCCGGCATACACGACCTCATCATGCGCACGATCGGCATGCAGTGGAACTGGTACCTTCAGTTTGCGCTTACAACGGCAGTGCTTTTCGGCCCCGGCATCCGATTCTATAAAAAAGGCTTTCCCGCGTTGGGGAGGTTTGCGCCCGACATGAATTCGCTCGTGGCGGTTGGCACCATTGCCGCCTACGCTTATTCCATGGTCGCCACCTTTATGCCTTCGTTGCTGCCTGTTGGCACGATCAACGTTTACTACGAGGCGGCCGCCGTCATCGTAACTCTAATTCTGCTCGGCCGCTATCTGGAGGCCCGCGCCAAGGGCCGTACGTCGGAAGCCATCAAACGGCTGGTTGGCCTGCAAGCCAAGACCGCCCGTGTCCGTCGCGACGGCAAGACGGTCGAGATCGCCTTCGGCGAAGTCGCGCCGGGCGATATTGTCGAGGTGCGACCGGGCGAACGCGTTCCCGTTGATGGGGAGGTAACCGAAGGCGAAAGCTACATTGACGAATCCATGATTACCGGTGAGCCGATTCCCGTGGCCAAGACGGCCGGCAGCGCGGTGGTCGGCGGAACGGTCAATCAGAAGGGCGCGCTCGCCTTCCGCGCTACTGCCGTCGGCGGGGAGACGGTGCTTTCCCAGATCATTCGCATGGTAGAGCAGGCACAGGGCTCCAAGCTTCCGATTCAGGCGATGGTGGACAAGGTAACCATGTGGTTCGTGCCGGCCGTGATTGTGGCGGCGCTGCTGACTTTCCTCGTATGGCTCATCTTCGGGCCGCAGCCAGCGCTGACCTTCGCTCTGGTGAATGCCGTCGCCGTGCTTATCATCGCCTGCCCTTGCGCAATGGGTCTCGCCACCCCTACCTCGATCATGGTGGGTACGGGGCGAGGGGCCGAGATGGGCGTGCTTTTCCGTAAGGGTGAAGCCCTCCAACTTCTCAAGGACGCCAAGGTGGTCGCAGTCGACAAGACGGGCACGCTCACCGAGGGCAAACCGGCGCTCACCGATCTGGAGATCGCAGGCGGGTTCGAACGCAATGGCGTGCTGGCACGCGTTGCGGCGGTGGAAGCCAAGTCAGAGCATCCGATCGCCCGTGCCATTGTCGAGGCGGCCGAAGCCGAAGAGCTTGCGCTGCCGGCTATCAGTGGTTTCGAATCGGTGACCGGCTTTGGCGTCAAGGCCGAGGCGGGAGGTGTGTCTATCGAGATCGGTGCCGACCGTTACATGGAGAAACTCGGTCTCGACGTCTCTGCCTTCGCTGAAACCGCAGCACGCCTTGGTGACGAGGGGAAATCTCCTCTCTATGCCGCCATCGGTGGCAAGCTCGCAGCCGTCATTGCGGTGGCCGATCCGATCAAGGAGACAACCCCCGAGGCAATCAGGGCACTGCACGATCTGGGTCTCAAGGTAGCAATGATCACCGGCGATAACCGGCGCACGGCAGAGGCTATCGCCAGAAGGCTCGGTATCGACGAGGTGGTAGCCGAAGTCTTGCCTGAGGGTAAGGTCGAGACGGTGAAGGCGCTCAAGGCCGAGCATGGCAAGCTCGCATTTGTCGGTGACGGCATCAACGATGCGCCCGCGCTAGCGGAGGCCGATGTCGGTATCGCCATCGGGACCGGTACCGATATCGCCATCGAGGCCGCCGATGTGGTGCTGATGTCAGGCAGCCTCAAGGGCGTACCGAACGCAATAGCGCTTTCGAAGGGCACGATCCGCAACATCAAGCAGAACTTGTTCTGGGCCTTCGCCTACAACGCGGCGCTAATCCCGGTGGCTGCCGGGGTGCTCTATCCCGTGTCTGGCGTCCTGCTCTCACCTGTGCTGGCAGCGGGTGCGATGGCACTTTCGAGCATCTTCGTGCTCGGCAATGCGCTGCGCCTTAAACGGTGGAAGCCGCCCATGCCGGCGGTCGACAAGGCTCCCCAATCTGGGCGCCCGGCAACATCGGATGTCTCAAGCGATGTGCACGAAATGGAAAGGAACGCGGCATGAACATCGGCGAAGCAGCGCGCGTCTCTGGCGTAAGTGCCAAGATGATACGCTACTACGAGCAGAATGGCCTCATCCCGCCAGCTGAGCGAACCGCGTCGGGCTATCGCGACTACTCCACCAATGACGTGCACATGCTTCGCTTCATCCGGCGGTCGCGCGATCTCGGTTTTTCGGTCGCCGAGATTAACGAGCTTCTGGGATTGTGGCGCGACCGCAGTCGCCAGAGCGCCGACGTCAAGCGTATCGCACTGGCCCGTATCCGGGATCTACGCCGCAAGATCGAGGAGATGGAGCAAATGGCAGCAACACTGGAGCATCTGGCGGCGTGCTGCTCGGGCGACAATCGACCCGACTGCCCCATCCTCGCCGATCTGGAAAATCCTGACGATGTCGATGAACCGAAACGGCCGCGTGGCGCGATCAACTAGCGCCCGGCGGCAGACAAGAAAGTAGATATCTCATATAACATAACTGTCTTGTTCCCAAAAAGCGTGTGCATTCGTGATTGACACCCGAAGTCACAAGGTGGTTGCCGGCACCGTTTCGGTGATTGACCCAGCGAGCCGCCGGGTCGTTCGCAGCATTCCTGTGGGAGCCGGTCCTGGAGGGGTTGCGCTTGGAACGGCGAAGGAATGACATGGACCGGGATGGCGGGATCCGTCGCGGTCACCGCGCCACGGGTACGTCAGCACGGGCCACCTAGATCAAACCTGAAACACGGGAGCAAACCCTCCTCCCGGCGTTCTAAGGTTGGTCGTCTGTCCCTGGTAGAGTCGGGCCGCGGCCAGGAGCACACCCCCTGCATAAGTGTAAAGGCGAATGTCTGCCTTCAGAAATTCGGATGATTGGTCAACCAGGACCGCTCGTTCGCCCGGCGCTGCAAAGGCCTGGGCGACATAACTGCCCGTTGTGATCTGGGCCCACACAGATCTCGTGAGCTTGTTCCCTCGGTATGCAGCCTTGCTGCCGTGACCGCCGGCGGGCTTGAAAAAAAGGCGCTTCCTCTTCGTCCACAACTCATCTGCGTTGCCGGGCGTGACTGTAATCGTTCGCGGGACACCCGTCGCGAGGACTTGCACCTCTTCCGGTCCGACCCCGAAAAGCCGAAACTGTTCGGGATCGGAGAGGAGGGTGAGGTTGCGCTTGTCGGCGAAAAGGGCGTGGGCCCGCGGGTTAGGAGTGACGACAACTGCTCCATCCAGATAAGCCGACTTGAGCGCTGCGTGCTCGGGCTGCGCAAGTGCGAAGTCGACCAGACGATTGTAGACGAGGTCGATCGGGCCGCTCCCGACCTGAAGGGTGCCCTGATCGTAGAGGAGATGCCGTCCATCGGCCACGACGGCCTCGATCCCGTGCCTTTCGAAAAAGCGCTGGGCCAGGACGAATTCAGGGTAAAGGTACTGAGCCTCGGGATCGTCATCGACGATTGCTACGCGTCTCGGGCTCCCGGAGCGCCCCTGCCGTGACCACTCGCTCTGAAACATCTGCAGCACGGCCGACTCGAATTGATCGGCATCGGTTCGGCCGCGCGATTGGCCGGCATCCTGGCAGCAACTCCGCTGTGCTCGCGCGAGAGGCGCAATGAGAAAGGCTCCGCCGGCGTTGGTGTTGACCTCGATCAACTTTGGTCCGTCCGCCTCGATGTGGAAGTCGTATCCCATGAACACGCCGACCGGCCCTGGGTCATAGCGCGCGACCTCAGGCGCCCAGGCGAGAACAGCGTCACGGTAGGCGGGCAGGCCAGATATGGTCTCGATCGCCCGCACTACGGCCAGCATTTGCTTGACCATCTGGGTCGAGGCGAAGATGGCTACGTTAGAGAACAGGTGAGGGCGCGTTTTTAGCAGCGTTGCTGAGAAGGCAGCGTCGCCCGTCTCCCGTTCGAAAGCCCGACCAAGGACCTGTCGGTCGAGGGTGATGCAGAAGCAACTGCGGTTGAGTCGATCTGATGCCTCCTCGTTCAGTATAGCTGTGTGGGTTTCCTCCTGCTCGTTCATGCCTTTTCCTCCGCATTGCATGGGTCGGCATCTCTTGCGAGGAATGTCTGCGCCGCCACCTTAAGCCTATGTCCGATGCTCTTGTCATGCCCGTCCAGAGCTCGATGTGTTCTGGCGCGACTAATCCGATCTTCGTCCTTCACAGGCTACCACGAGATTGAGCTAGCGCCCGACGTGGCCACGGCCGAGTTCGAAATTGGATCTAAGGTCACGTTCGAAGCGGTGGTCATCCGCTGTCGAACTATCTTACGACGAGGACAGGAAGCGATGAGCGGCTCACCACCTCCTGGGTTTGGCTGCCCAGAAAGAGGCGTTCGAGACCCCGGCGGCCATGGGACGCCATAACGATCAGGGAGCAATCTTCCTCAGCCGCCGTATCAAGGATCGCTTCCGCCGGGCGGCGGTTAGGAACGTGGCGCGTTTCGCACGTAACGCCTAGTCTGTCGGCGCTCGCCTTGATGGGAGCGAGCAGTTCCTGCGCGAACTTGATCTGGTCTGCATCGTAGCGCTCGAAGTCGCCGGGTCCAAGGGCCCAGCCTTCTCCCGCGTAAATCGGAAACGGCTCGGTGACTGTGACCACCATGACTTTGGCGTCGAGATTCTTTGCGAGCGAGAGCCCGTGATCGACACCTTTTTGGGCAATTTCCGAACCATCCGTAGCGATGAGGATATGCTTGTACATAGCTGTAGTATCCGTTCTGGATCATTCGAGTGAGAATGTCGTGCCTGCGCGCCGTTCAAGAATGGCACGCGCATCTTCAAGTTTGCCGATACCAGAAAGCCGGCCGGCAATTGACGCGAACTCAGCTTTCCTCGATCTGACGGCATTACCGCACCCAGCGCCTCGTCCGCCAGCATGCTTCGGTACCCCCAGACGTCAACGCACTGAAAAACTCGATAGATCGATGTTTCAGCGAGTAAAAGTCTCCGATTGCGACGCGGGCTGTAGACTGCGCCAGGAAAACGTACTCCACTTAGCCAAAACTACGTTGTCAATACGTTCTCAATGTCGCGCATAACGACGTCCATGCCCTGCATACCATCGATCGTAACGAGTTCTCCTCTCCGGCGATAGTAGTTCAACAGCGGCTCTGTTTTATGCCGGTATTCGTCGAGACGCCTGGCAAAGGTAGCCCGATTGTCGTCTCTACGAGCCGTGCCGCCAGCGGCCAGCGTATCGGCGACGCGCTTTTCCATTCGTTTGATGAGCGAGGCCTGCTCGACCTTCAGTTCGATCACCGCATCAATCTTGACGCCCTTTTGCTCCAGCATCGCCGTCAGGGCTTCCGCCTGCGCGACCGTCCGGGGAAAGCCGTCTAGAATGAAGCCCTTGCGGCAATCCTCTTGATCGATCCGGTCGGATACCATCTGGTTGACTACATCGTCGGGTACGAGTTCGCCGCGATCCATGATCGCCTTGGCCCGGCGCCCGATTTCGGTGTCGTTGGTCACTGCAGCGCGCAGCATATCGCCTGTGGAAAGCTGAGGAATGGAGTGGCGTTCGGCCAATCGCTGCGCCTGCGTTCCCTTCCCTGCTCCCGGCGGTCCGAACAATATCAGTCTCATTGTCTCGTTTTTACTCCTCGGATCTTCGACTTCCTGAACAAACAACCCTTCGTGTTGAGAATGGTGACCTTATTCGCGCGAAAATGTCGTACCGGCACGCCGTTCAAGAATGGCAAGCGCGTCTTCAAGTTTGCCAATACCGGAAAGCCGCCCGGGAACTGACGCGAACGCTGCCGCTGCCTCAACTTTCGGTCCCATCGAACCGGGCGGGAAATCAGCGGGGTCGATCTCGTTGGGGCGAACGCGGTCGATCCGTCGCTGCCGCTCTGTTCCCCATCCTTCGTAGACCGCATCGACGTCCGTCAACATCAAGAACGCATCGGCCGACAGTTCCTCGGCCAGAAGCCCGGCTGCGCGGTCCTTGTCGATCACGGCCTCAACGCCTTCAAGGTCGCCGGCAGCGTTTTGGATCACCGGAATACCACCGCCCCCAGCGCAGATGACGGTGACGCCATTGTCCACAAGAAGGCGGATGGTTTCGATCTGGGTGATCCTGCCGGGCAAGGGGGAAGGAACCACGCGCCTCCACTTGCCTGGGCTTTCCTCTACGAGTGGCCAGTTATGGAGTTGTGCGACCTTCTGGGCTTCGGCCAGTTCATAGATCGGACCGATCGGCTTTTCTGGCCGGGCGAACGCGGGATCGTCTCGAACGACTTCAATCTGAGTGAGTAGGGTGGCGAGCCTCGCATCCTTGGGCAGTGCATTGGCCAGTTCCTGCTCGATCAGATAACCGATCATACCGATGCTCTCGGCGCTGATGATGTCGAGCGGAAAAGGCGGCACCTCCTTGTAAGCGGCGGCCTGAAGCGCCAACAGGCCCACCTGCGGTCCGCTTCCGTGAGCGACAACGATGTCATGATCGCGTGCGACCTCGGCAAGTGCGATGGCCGCTGTACGCGCGTTCGCCCGCTGCGCCTCCGCCGTCATCGGCTCGTCGCGCTTGAGCAGGGCATTTCCCCCAAGGGCTATGATAACTTTCATATCAGGACCCCAAGGTGGCGACCAAGATCGCCTTGATCGTGTGCATCCGGTTCTCGGCCTGATCGAAAACAACTGAGGCTTCCGACTCGAACACCTCCTCGCTCACCTCCATGCTGTCGATCCCATATTGTCGGAAGACCTTCTCGCCAATCTCAGTGTCCCGATTGTGGAAGGCGGGTAGACAATGCATGAACTTGGCGTGCGGGTTGTCAGTCGCCGCCATTAGATCAGCAGTGACACGGTAGGGCATCAGCAGCTTTATGCGTTCCTCCCAAACCGAATCCGGTTCACCCATCGACACCCACACGTCCGTATATACGAAATCACATCCCTTGACCGCTTCGACAGGGTCTTCGGTCAGGGTAATCTTCGCACCGGTCTTTTCCGCGATCTGGCGGCATTGCCGCACCAGTTCCTCGTCCGGCCAGCATGCCTTCGGCGCCCCCAGACGAATGTCCATGCCGATCTGAGCCGCTCCGGTGAGCAGGGAATTTCCCATGTTGTTGCCGGCATCACCCAAAAAGGTAAAGGCGACCTGCGAGAGGTGCTTTCGCGTGTACTCCCGCATTGTCAGGAAATCGGCAAGAATCTGGGTGGGATGGGACTCGTCGGTCAGGCCATTATAGACAGGAACGCCGGCATAGGCTGCCAGCGTTTCGGCCTGTTCCTGACCAAAGCCGCGATACTCGATGCCATCATACATGCGCCCGAGCACACGCGCTGTATCCTTCATCGACTCTTTTTTGCCAATTTGAGTCCCTGTGGGTCCCAGGTAGGTGACATGCGCTCCCTGGTCATAGGCGGCCACCTCGAATCCAGTGCGGGTGCGGGTCGAATCCTTCTCGAAGATCAGCGCGATGTTCTTACCCTTCAGCCGCTGCTCCTCGTAACCGCCATATTTTGCCTGCTTCAGCGATGCCGACAGCCTGAGCAGGAAGCGAATTTCATCGGGGGTGAAGTCGAGCATCTTAAGGACGCTACGGCCACGCAGGTTCACGGGCATCTTTCCTCTCCTTCAGATTGGATCACGGATCAGCGGGCAGGTCATGCAGTGACCGCCGCCGCGTCCACGTCCGAGTTCAGCGCCGGGAACGGTGATGACTTCCACACCCGCTTTGCGCAACTGCGTGTTGGTGTATGTGTTACGGTCGTAGCCGACGACCACGCCCGGCTCGAGCGCGACAACGTTGTTGCCGTCATCCCATTGCTCGCGTTCGGCGACGTAGGCGTCGCCTCCGGTCTGCACCACGCGCAGCTTGTTAAGGGCGAGTGCCTCTGCGACGATGGCGGTCAGATGACCTTCCTCCTCCCGCACGTCGATCTGCCCCTCCTGTTCACCAGGACGCAGCGAATAGGCAGTGATCTTGTCAACGGCGTCGGGAAAAAGCGTCACTAGGTCTCGGTCGCAAAATGTGAAGACCGTGTCGAGATGCATAGACGCGCGTTCGATCGGCAACTTGCAGGCGATGACCCGCTGCGCCCCGCCTTGCGCGAACAGCGCTCGCGCAAGCTGGCCGACCGCCTGTGGTGTGGTACGCTCGCCCATGCCGACCAGCACAACGCCATTGCCGACCGGCATCACGTCGCCACCCTCCAGTGTCGCCAACCCGTAGTCATTGTCTGGATCGCCCCACCAAACCGGGAAACCTGCGTCGCGGAAATCGGGATGGAAGCGGTAGATGGCCGCGATGTTGACGGTTTCCAGCTTGCGCGCGTTCCAGCGCATCGGGTTGAGCGTCACGCCGCCATAGATCCAGCACGTTGTGTCGCGGGTGAAGAGATGGTTCGGCAGCGGCGGGAGGATGAAATCCTCGGGTCGGAGTGCGGGCGCCAGCACTCCCTTTGCCTTGACCGGCAGTTCTGCCCTGCTCATGCCGCCCATGAGGATCAGTGACAGCGCATCGGCATCGGTCTCCATGAGCATGGCCTTGAGATCGTCTGTGAGCCCGACACCAACCGTGTTCTCGTTGATCCGCCGGTCGAGCAGCCAGCGGCGGGCTTCCTCGTCCCGCATAGTTTCGGCCAGCGCCTCGCGCAGGAACACGACCTCAGCGCCGCGGTGGCGAATCGCGTCAACGAAAGTCATGTGCTCCACGCGCGCTTGCTTGACCCAGATAACATCGTCGAACAGAAGCTCGTGACAGTTCGATGGGGTCAGGCGGGCAAGCGCCGCACCCGGACGGTCGACAAGTACACGCCTGAGCTTGCCCACTTCCGAGTGGACTCCGTAAGTGATGGTCATGGTCTACTCCTTTAGGCGATTAGGACGGCGATGCTGAGGCTCGCTGTGATGATGACGGTGAGGATGACAAGCAGCGGCCACATGAAGCGCAGCCAGCGCTCATAGGGCACACGCCCAATTGCGAGCGCGCCCATGACCACGGCGAAGGTCGGATTGACGAGGTTTACGATACCGTTCGCCGATTGATAGGCGGTGACGACCAGGTCACGGCCGACGCCTGCGAAGTCTGCAACCGGCGCCATGATCGGCATCGTGAGAACCGCGAGGCCCGATGACGACGGCACGAAGAACGACATCAGCACCTGGAGCCAGTACATCAGGTTGATGAAGGCGATCTCGCCCAGGCCGACAACCGAGACCTCGGCCCAATGCAGGATGGTGTCGGTGATCTTGCCGGCGTCCATGACGACGACGATGCCGCGCGCCAGGCCGATAATCAGGGCGACCCCGAGAAGGTCGCGAGCGCCGTTCACGAAGGCATCCGTGAAATTTTTCTCGCCCGTCCGGGCCACGAAACCGACGACAATGGCAGATGCAAGGAACAGGCCGCTCATCTCGCCCATCCACCAGCCGCCCTTGAGCACGCCCCAGATCATTACCACGAAGCTGAGGCCGAAGATCGCGAGCACGATCTTGTGTGCCGTCGTGAATGCAGCTCCCTCATGATGCGTGCTGAGGAAGTGCTTCTCGTTGTCTGCCTTCATGTCGTAGACGAGCGATTTTGTAGGGTCTAGCCTCACCCTTTCGGCATAGCGCATGACGTAGGCGACGCAGGCGAGCCAGCCGAGAACGAGAATGACGAGGCGCAGCACGAGCCCCTGCGTGAATGGCACGCCAGCGGCGTCCGAGGCGATGACTGTGGCAAAAGCATTGACCGTGGAGCCCAGGACACCAATGCCGGCTCCCAAAAGGATTATGGCGACCGCGGTCACCGCGTCGTAACGCGCCGCGATCATGACCGGGATCAGCAGCATGTAGAAGGCAAGCGTTTCTTCTGCCATGCCGTATGTCGTGCCGCCGAAGGCAAATAGCGCCATCAGCAGCGGGATCATCCATTTTTCTCGCCCGTTGAGCTTTTTCATGGACCGCTCGATGCCGGCATTGATCGCGCCGGTGGCGGTGACGACACCGATAAACCCGCCGATCACGAGGACGAAAAGGGCGACGTCGATGGCGTTCGCCATGTTGGTCACGGGGTTATAAAATCCGGCGATCGGCGCCATGATGACGTCGAATATGCCTTGCGGCGCCGCCTCGGTGACCGCATAGGTCCCCGCAACGGGCACCTCGCGGTTCAATGCGGCGTTCTGGACCCGCTCATACTGGCCTGCCGGGATGACCCATGTCAGACCGGCGACCACAACGATCAAGCCGAACAGGATTGTAAATGCGGTTGGAAACCGAACCCTGCGTGGTTCCGCAGTGTCAGATGCAGTGGTCATTTGCGTCTTCCCATCACTCGAAGGTGAACCGCGCAATATGCGAACGGTGGTTCCCATATTCTCAGTGACTAGATTTCGGTTGTTCTTCTTAGGGCAATCGAACTCAAGTGTGTGGCATCTAAACTGTCAGGCTCATTGGCATCTTTGATCCAGGTTAAATATCGTTCTTGGAGACAATGCTCAGCCCGCCATTGTGAAAGTAGCAGCGAGTTGCTCTGCGTCGGCTCCCGAGAGTCAAAGAGCAGGATGATGGAGGCAGTCCAGGGCCCGCCGTGTGTGAGTGGCTGAGCAGTGTGGCGAGTGAGCGGCCGATCGCGGCTCCGCGGAGGACAGGTCGTGTTCCAAAGTAAATGGACAAAGCTGCGCAGGTGCGTTGGGGCTCGCGCGTTGCCGGGGCGTTCAACACGATATCCGTGATACTATCGTCGGTGAGCCTGGCACCGGCTTATAACGGGTATCAGATGCCGATGGAGTAGCAGTCTATCTTGGAATCATTCCAGCCTCGGTCGTGCGCGGCCATCCCTCGGACTATGAGAAAGGCTTGATGCACGGTGGAGTGGTGGAGTACCCTCCGGACAGCCACCAGCAGCCAGCAGCACATCGTGGTTGCCGTCTTCGACAGCGAAACGAGCGACAGGATCGAGGTTGCCGAAATCGTGAAAACGATCTCAGCGCTTGGACCTATCCGTCACTCGTGTGTGAACTCTCAAATTGGTCTGGCTACTAGCCGCGGAAAGTACCCTGGCACGTTTCTCATATATCGCTCGTACGCATCGCCGAATTGTGCAAGCACTTCCTGTTCTTCACGGCGGGCGAGTCTCCAATACATGACGACAAGGACCGGAAACATAGCAGCGGTTAGCAAGGTGGGCCACTGGAGCAGGAATCCGAACATCACGAGTACGAAACCCACATACTGAGGATGGCGAACCCAGGCGTAGACGCCAGTTGTGGCGAGCACGCCTTTCTTCTGCGCCTCGTAGAGGACCCTCCATCCCGAGGCGATGAGCATGAATCCACCACCAATGGAGACGAAACTCAGAAGATGAAAGGGGCCAAAATGCGGATTGAGCCGCCATCCGAAGACGGTTTCCAGCAGGTGTCCGGCATCGTGGGAAAGCCAGTCGATTTGGGGATAGCGCGTCTGCAACCAGCCTGACAGAAGATAGATTGTGAGCGGGAACCCGTACATTTCCGTGAAAAGCGCAATGATGAAGGCGCTGTATGCCCCAAATGAGCGCCAATCACGAGCGGTCGCCGGCTTGAAGAAGCTGAACGCGAAGAAGATGAAAACGGCGGAGTTGAGAATCACCAGGGACCAAAGCCCATATGCAGGAATGTCCTCATGCATGATTTTGTTCCTGAAACTCTCAATGTTGATGGGGAGGACGCTTCGGACTCGGCGAAGATGAGCGTCCGCCTCGATGGTCGTGTCCGCCGTGGCGTCCGTGCATGAAGAAGTGGAGGAGCGGACAAGCGAGAATTATCAGCCACGGCAGCCACCCGAGCAGATGGGCCCGATGCTCGGCAATCAGGTAAAAGGTGCCGATGGCCAGAAATCCCCATAGTGCGATGTTCGTGGCGGAGATGCGCCGCAGAGGTTGGTCGTCGTTGCTCGGCTGTCTAATCTTGGGTGGCATGGTCTTTGTCCGCCTTTCTGCACAGCGATTGCGTCCCAACGCAGGCGACGCAGCGGTTGGGGGTCAAGCCCGGAGCAGCGGTCCCGCATCGATTGCGGGGACAACAATGTGTGCACTGGAAAGCAAAAACCTTGATCTCTGTTATAGTTTTGTTTGGGCTTGCACCTTGGCGAGCGAAACTGTCCGCCGCAGCTCACGGGCACTTGGCGTAGTTGCGATTGGCCGGCGACCGCCGCGGCCAGACGGGGGATGACCGTGTGACTGTCGCCACAGCGGCGGCAAACTTTAACCAAGATCAATCTTCGGCTCAGCGCCATCAGCTACCATTTCGCATACAGTTTTCGTCAAAAGGGCTTTCGTTGTTCTCGTGTCGTCTTGGGGACGCGCCGCGTTGACCGTGACCGAAGAGGGTGAAACCTCGACAGTGCCAATCAGCCTGTCAAGACATTGAAACGAGCCTCCACGTCATCAACCGCCAGCCGGCGCTCGCCGTAACTATCGGGGAGCCTGATTTCGTTAAAAGTGTCGAATGCATTCAAGTGGTAGCTGATCCCCACCGCGCGTTCTAACAGGCCGTCAGGCCGGTGGTAGAGTCTCAAAAGAGGTAACAAGTTCGCTAATCGTCCGGGCACAGGAGCCGATCCGGACGTCGACCCCGGCCGCGCAGAGCTTGTCGCGCTCGGATGCTCCGACATATCCGCAGATCAACCGAATTGACCCACTGGCAAGGATCAAGTCGCAGGTTGACTCGTTCGTTCTAGCTGCGTTTGAACGGAACCGTCGCTTACGTGACGCTGGATCGACGACGAGCAAGCCATCGCTTTTGGCGAAGAAGGGGCTTAGCACAGCCTTTCTTTGGCTGCGAGAGACCAGCAGGGCTACGCAACGCTTTAGATCAAACGCTGGCGAGGCTGTCGATACCATTCTTGGCTCGTGGAACACCGCTCATTTCTCCCACTTCCTAATAATTATGATCGGCGTGGATGGGATGCACTTTAATCTCGATCAAGTGCGCTCCCAACCATCGTTGCCGCCAATTTGCAATTTGCTTCGCGGGCAATGGTAGTTGCTCAGCCCCAGCCGCCCCGCGATCTCTTTGATCCCGGTCAAAGTGTCCGTAGGCAATATGTGCGATGGTGCGACCTTGCATGACATGCGACAGGATGGAATCCTGCCGTGCAAATATGGGAGTTGCGCGAAACAGTCGGGAGGCGGTGGGTAAGTGCACATGCTCAAGCTACTGGCATTGCTGGTCGTTTGCACGGTTTCCTTCTTCATGCAGGGGAAGCTGGCCTTGGCGCATGAGGGAAGTTTCGCGCCTGTTCATTCGATCTCCCAGCGTCAGATGGCCCTAAGTCCCGAATTCCCCGCGCCATTGCCCCCGAATGACTGCTCCTCCCAACGGACATGCTGCATGGTAGTATGTTCGCCATGCCAGGTGCTCATAGCCGGGCACCGAGCCGAGTTCACCTGGAGATTAGGTGAATCTTCGGCCATCCCCGCTCTTGGTGACGATTGCCTCAGGTCAATCATTCTTGGCCGAGATCCTCCGGTCCCACGATCCCATCGCCTCTAGGTCGTTCCTCGCTGTCCTGACCAAGGCGCGGGTGTTTGTTCGTCTGGTTTTCCGCGTCGGAAAGTTAGGGATGGCAAAGCACGACAACGGCGTTGTTGCCGGAGCGAGGATTTTCATCAGATCAATAAACTGGTTGCGGACACAGCCACCGGAGCGGAAGCACGCCTGGCGACTGTAATAAAAGTTGGGATCGAGCGTCCTTACCACATGAGGTAACGTCACTGTCGCTCTTGTCGCGACCGATGAGTTCCAACGTGGACGGAGTAGACCATGTTTCAAGGACTTACGGCACAGGAAGCTGCACGCCCTTCGGGCGGTCCGCTTGATGATTTGAGCAGGTGCCCAAAGCGCCCGAATGACGGAGCCGACAGCGAGGCTTGGGCTCCGGTGATAGGATTGCCGCCGTCGACGGATGCCTACCGGCTTCTCCCGCGTTTTCGAACGGGAGATCGCAGGATGTCGGTTGGGCGGGACCTGTTCCGCATCGGCGAGACAAGCAAGTCGATCTTCAACCTTCTGTCCGGCTGGGTAGCGATCTACACCCTGCTTGAAGATGGCAGACGGCAGATCGTCCATTTCGCGCTACCAGGAGCGGTCATGGGAGTGCCGACTTCAAACGGGGCTAAAATCAGCTACGGGGCGCAGGCCCTGACGGAAGTGGTTGTTTCGGTTATCCCGAACACTGTGCTGACAACCGTTTTGAAGGACGATCCCGAGGTCAGCATGCGGCTGGTGCGCACACTGGCCCGTGACACTAGTATAGCCTATGACCATATGACGAGTATCGGGCGTCGCACCGCGCGAGAGCGCGTCGCGTACCTTCTTCTTGAACTGTTCACGCGCCATCGGGCCCAATGGCCCGGCAACCGCATTGAGGAGATGGTAATCCCGCTCACACAGGAGCAGATCGGGGACGCCACGGGCCTTACCTTCGTTCACGTGAACCGTGTTCTAAGCACGTTGCGCAAAGACAAAATCGTGCATTTCCACTATCGGCGACTCCGAATACTCGATCCCGATCGATTGATCGAGGTAGCCGGGGTTGACCCGCAAACCGCGATGTCATGGTTTGAGCGGCGATCAACCTGAACGTCCCCTTCGGACCAATCAGGGTCCGCCATAGCGCTCCACGATCACGAGGCCGATCGCTGTCAAGACCAGACCGAATGCCAGCGAGGGTCCGAACTGCTCGCCGAAAAACCCGATACCGAGCAGCAGGGCGAAGACCGGCGTCAGGAGGGTGAATGCATTCGCTTGGCTGAGCGGAACGCGATCGTGCACCCAAAACCAGAGCCAGTACGCCAAGGCTGTTCCGGGAAGGGCCAGAACGATCAATGAGAACCCGAAGTCCGACGAAAGGTGTATCTGAAACGGCTGCTCCAGCGCCAACGCCATAACTGCCAGAGGGATTGCTCCGAGGAGAAGCTGCGCCGACATTGCGATCAAAGGGTCAATTCGGTTTCTGATACCTTTCATCAGGACATTGCTAACGGCGAGGCCAGCGGCTGCCAAGACGATGAATGCCGGTCCTATCATGCCATCGAAGCCTTGCTTGATGTCGAACTGAGGCACGGCAACGGCGACGATCCCGAGGAACCCGATCGCCAATCCAACGTATTGTGCGGGTCGCAACCGTTCCGAGAGGAATGCAAATGCTAGCGCGGCCGCGATCAGGGGCTGACTATTGGCAATGACAGTCGCGAGCCCTGGCGAAACAAATTCAGCAGCGTGGAACATCCCGAAATAGGCCGATGTGGTGGCTCCAAGGCCAATGAGCGCGAGAGCAACCCACGATCGGAAATCAGTTGGAATGGGCCGCCGAAGCATTATTGCGACCACGCCCAAAGCCAAGCCTGCCAAAACAGCCCCCAGTGTCGCGAAAGTCATATGCGAGACGTGTGTCAGGCCGAGCGTGATGAGTGGAAAGCAGAGAGCGTTGAGAAAAGCGTAAGCCCCCGGTGAGGGCCGTCTTGCGAGGTTGATGCGAACATCGGAAGTCCTAGTGCAAACACTAGGAGTAGTCCTATGACGAAGCATCCGATTGAAGTGATCACGTCTGTCGAGCGCCGCCGGCGCTGGTCTCGCGAGGACAAAGAGCGGCTCGTTGCGGCCTGCCTTGAGCCAGGTGCGGTGCTTTCCGAGATTGCCCGTGCGGCCGGTATCCATGTGAGCCAACTCTTCCGTTGGCGCAAGGAGCTTTGCCAAATCGAGGAACCGAGGCCTGATACGGCGAGCACGTTGGTGCCGGTGATCGTGTCGGAGGCCCAACCCGCCGCTACGGAAGCGCCGGCCCCATCGCAGCCCCGCCGGAAGCGTAGCGATGTAACGATTGAGCTGGGCCGTGGCCGTCGTGTTCGAGTGGACAGCGACATCGACACGGAAGCGCTTGGCCGCATTCTCGATTGTGTGCTGGGTCGGCGATGATACCGGTTCCTGCTGCCGTGAAGGTCTGGTTGGCAACCGGCCATACCGATATGCGCAAGGGCTTTCCCGGTCTGTCGCTGATGGTGCAAGAGACACTGAAGCGCGATCCCATGTGTGGACATCTGTTCGTGTTCCGCGGCCGCGGTGGTGGCTTGATCAAGGTCATCTGGCATGACGGCCAAGGCGCTTGCCTGTTCACGAAGAAGCTGGAACGCGGACGCTTCATATGGCCGTCGACGGCCGATGGGACGGTCGTGATTACCCCTGGGCAGCTCGGTTATTTGCTGGAAGGTATCGACTGGCGGATGCCGCAAAAAACCTGGCGACCGACGTCGGCCGGATGAGCAAAAACACTGGAATGGCGGGGTCGAATATGATTCCATCAGTCCATGAACAATGCGGCCGAACAGCTTCCTGACGACCTTGCCAGCGCACTTGCGGCCCTGGCGAAGGAGCGTGCCCGGCGCATCACGGCCGAGGCAGATGCCGCGACCGCCAAGGCGGAGGCCGCCAGCGCAAAGGCACTGGTGTCACATTCCGAGGCATTGATCGCGCGGTTGAAGCTGGAGATCGAGAAGGTTCGCCGTGAGCTCTACGGCAGCAGGTCTGAGCGCAAAGCGCGGCTCCTTGAACAGATGGAACTACAGCTCGAGGAGCTGGAGGCTGATGCTGGCGAAGATGAACTGGCAGCAGAGATCGCAGCCAATGCCTCGACCGTCAGGGCCTTTGAGCGCAGACGTCCGTCACGCAAGCCGTTTCCAGAACATCTGCCGCGCGAGCGTGTCGTCATCGCTGCCCCGACAACCTGCCTCTGCTGCGGTTCAGCCAAGCTGTCGAAGCTCGGCGAGGATATCACCGAGACCCTGGAGGTCATCCCACGTCAGTGGAAGGTCATCCAGACGGTGCGGGAGAAGTTCTCCTGCCGCGAATGCGAGAAGATCACGCAGCCACCAGCGCCCTTCCATGTGACGCCGCGCGGCTTTGCCGGACCCAACCTTCTGGCGATGATCCTGTTCGAGAAGTTCGCCCAGCACCAACCGCTGAACCGTCAAAGCGAGCGCTATGCCCGAGAGGGCATTGTCCTCAGCCTGTCGACGCTTGCCGATCAGGTCGGCGCGTGTGCCGCGGCCCTGAAGCCAATCCATTCTCTGATCGAGGCCCATGTCCTGGCCGCCGAGCGACTGCATGGCGACGACACGACCGTGCCGATCCTGG
>LADL02001971.1_pt1 | contig 63434 bp, 57 predicted proteins | sample 619721 | NCBI WGS metagenome assembly LADL02 (sample SAMN03397408, study PRJNA257561) | rock porewater metagenome | biome: terrestrial; feature: Opalinus Clay rock; material: porewater; isolation source: Opalinus Clay rock porewater BRC-3 borehole | place: Switzerland: Mt Terri URL, St-Ursanne ...
CGTGTTTGAGAAATATTGGTCATGGAAAATCACTTTCGCTTGAGAAACATGAAACAGCATGTGTTCGCTGTATGTTCTATGTGCGTCAGTGACCCGCCTGTAGGAAAACAGGAAATGCCAGATTGGATGTATCCCAAGCTAAAAGCAACAATTTGGAGGGGAAATGGGCATAGGCGAACAGCGACTGCGCTAACATGCCTCGGAACTGTTCAACTCAGCACAGCTGCTGCGCTGGATTGAGCAGAAGCTGTTCTCAGCGGAACAGGAAGCGCGAATCAGGTGATTCGCAATTTCCTAATTGTTCTATTTATGTTCTTTTCATTTTCCTACAGGTGCAGTTTGGACATATCAGGTGATTCGTTCTCTTAAAGACAGGGTGAATGACATGACTGAAATTAATGGAATTTCTGAGGCGCATATAAAGGTCGGCGTATCTAAGCTGCTCAATCAGGCAGCATCGACATCAGGCCGTTCTCAAGTGCGCATTGCAAGCGAGGCTCAAATAGACCGGGGCACGATGCGGCGTATTCTGGCAGGGAAGCGCGAAGCTACTGTGAGCGAAACCTTGCGTATATTATATGGTGCGGGCGCATCGCCGCATGCCCACTTGCTTCTTTATCTAGCTTCAGATCAGGACAAGGCATCACGCTGGATGCAAACGGACCTAGCCTTGTTTTTTGAAGAACTGGTTCGCCATTTGCCAGATGTCCTAGAAACCCAGCTTGGTGATCACCTCCACGGTGTCAAACCGCATTGGGCGAAGGGGACTGCTCAACGCGTCGCGCGACTGCTCGCTGAGCACATGGACGACCTCGCCCGGAAGGATACGCTTCTGGGCGATGGCTTTGATCGTGCACATGGAGGCGGATATGCTTGATATTGAGCCAAATAAACTGCCAGATCCGCCGCGCGCGCGGTTGCTCCGTCTCAGCGAAGTGCAGCACCGTGTCGGATTAGGCCGATCAACCATCTATCGCTGGATGGAAGATGGGAAATTTCCCAAGCCTCATTCAATAGGCGGTTACAGCGTCAGGTGGCTAGAAAGCGATATTAACGGATGGATCACCTCAAAGACGTCGCTCGACGCTACAAGCTAGAGCTTTCGGAATTCCACAAATTTTTTTCCGTCGGATACTAAACGCGTTGTGTCGCTCACAAATAAACGGGATGGAGCAAACAGCGTGAACGATACAGTTGCTATAACATGTTTTGAGCACGCTGCCATTCATAGCAGTGACGCGTGCTGTCAAACTGATGGAACAGGCCTTCAATCGCTCCCGCTTTGACCAGCGCCTTGCGGTACCGCCATAGCGTCTTGGCATTGGGCACCGCGTCCTCAAGGCCAAGGCCAACAAACCGTATGAAGGAGAGCCGGTCCCGCAGCTGATATTCCATCACATCGTCCGACAAATTGTAGAGCGCCTGCAACACCAAGGCCTTGAAGATCAGCACTTCATCCCAAGGCTTGCGGCCCGCCGCATTCTTGCGATCATCCGCCATTTTGCGCAGACCGCTTTTCACCAGGGCCGCCTTCAGATTCACGCGGAACAGCTCAAACGGCACCGCTACCAATATCGCCACCAAAGGATCAGACTTTGCGTCCAGACCTTAATGCCGCTGCTGCAAATCAAAAAACCCCAGCTGGCCTATGATCCAAGTTCCCTCGCTGCATCAGCATCCTTGAACCGGATTTCAATCCCCAAGGGAAGGGCCCATTTCTCGACGTGGCCATCAAATGTCGAACCACCGTCTGCACGCACGGCTAAAACTGGTCCGGTCGGTATAGCCCAATGCTTCCGATATGGCCTCTTTCGACATTTTATCTTGCCCCAACATCTTTGTTGCTCGTTCTTTCAGATGATCATCCAACATCGTTCGAAATGAAGTTTGATTTGCCGTGAGCTTCCTGACGAGAGAGCGCCGCGAGAGACCGAGTTCATCTGCGACAAATTGTGCGCTGGGTCTTATGTGGTTTTGACTAGAGAGCAGACGTCTTACATCCTCAACAATCCAGTTGTGATGTGACAATTGCTCGGTTTCGGATTGCAGTTGTTCGACAGTGTTCTTGAAAAGCAAAGGGTCATGAAAGGGCAGTACCAAGGAGCAAGTTTCGTTTGTGAAGGTCATGGTGAATTGGGTGCCGCCAAATTGAGTTGGGACACCGAACGCATCTTCCAATGACTGTTTGTGCTGAAACGTTCGATTTGGCATTTCGAAAGTAACACCACTCAGCCTATCGTCGGTGATTTGATTAAGGATTGCGGTGGTGCTCAGCATAATGAACTCGGCTAGTGCCTGCCAGACTGAATCTTCCATTGAAACGGAGGGCTGAATTTTTAACGCGGTGGTTTTGGACCATACGTTTTTATTTATAACCGCGAACGGTGCCCTTACTCGGCCAAAACGCGCAAAGACATTAAGCGCATCCCCCAATGTCCTAGCACTACGCGCCGCAACATCGATGGTTCCATGCATTTGACTTCGCCATGCAAATGATGCTTCAATCGGCCATTCTGGACCCACCTGCTTATTGAGAGCTTCAATCAACGCAAATAACGACTGAATGTCGGTTTGGGCAATGCCGGAATTTGTTTCTAGTTTTGCCAGATCCAGCGAAATAGCATCATCGTCTAGCACGTCCCTATATCGCCGAATCAACGCATTGACGTAAGTTGCTGGGATACGAAGATGGGCACCTGCTGACATGGTTGGCGCAAAATGCCACGAATTTGGCGCAATGGGAACTATATTCGTCTGCGACGCTCTTCTATTTGCAAAACTCAATTGGGGAAAAAGGGACGAGCCATGAATATGTTTATAGCCACTGCGAAAGATGGGTCTGAAATTCGATACAGGGATGGAAAACGTTTCCTTTATCTTTGGTCCATGTTTTTCCCCCTTGTTCCGGCGATAGCTGCGGCTCTCTATTTTACCCAGATCGGAGTGTGGTCCACTTTTATCCCGCTGATATACCTATATGTTTTTGTTCCGATAGTGGATGCGATCATTGGTGAAGATGGTCACAATCCGCCGGACGAAGTCATCTCGGCGATGGCAGCTGATCGTTTTTATAGTTGGATGGTTAGAGCTACCGTTCCATTTTTGTGGCTCAGCTTTATCGCAACCGCTATGCTGGTTGGCACACAGGAGCTCCCTTGGTGGTCAATAATAGCTTTGGTTGTCGGCGTCGGTTCGGTAAGCGGTAATTCGATCACTATTGGTCATGAGCTTGGACATAAAAGCAACAAACTCGATCAAAAGCTCGCCATGTGGGCCAACGCAGTTGTCGGTTATGCTCATTTTCGCGTGGAACATAATCATGGGCATCATATGCTAGTGTCAACTCCTGAAGATCCTGCCAGTTCACGTATGGGTGAATCGATTTATCGCTTCGTCCTGCGCGAAATTCCTGGTGCCTTGAAAAATGGTTGGTCAACGGAAGCAACGCGCCTCAATAAAAAAGGAAAGTCGTCTTTTTCACTGGACAATGAGATCTTGCAGGGCTGGATGATCACCCTAGCGGCAGCGGTGATCCTAACCGCACATCTGGGTTGGATGATTGCTCCATTCATTCTTGTCCACCATATATTTGGATGGTACGGGCTAACTCAAGCCAACTATGTAGAGCATTATGGTTTACTGCGCCAGAAACACGAAAATGGTCGTTATGAAACATGTCAGCCACATCATTCTTGGAATACCAATCATATCTTTTCCAATTTAATGACCTTTCATTTGCAACGGCATTCTGACCATCATGCTAATCCGATGCGCCCTTATCAAACGTTGCGAGATTTTGCCGATTTGCCTCGTTTGCCGAGTGGCTATCCCGGAATGTTTTTACTGGCAGCGATCCCGCCTCTATTCTTCAGAGTGATGGACCCCAAAGTAATGGAATGGGCCGACGGCGACCTCAGTAAAGTCAATATCTTGTCAGACAAGAAAAATCGATTGGAACAACAATGGAATAAGGTAACAGAGGCGCCAACGCCAACCTGATTGTGGGCCACCTCGAACAATACCGATTTCCGGCTGATATAGCGATTTGATATCCTCACTGGGCCAGAAGTCGGATCATTTTGGGTTTCCCCCAGCCTGTTTTGGGTTGATGCAGCCTGTCTTTCTGGCCTTTGGCCTCAGGTAGCGACGATTGCCGTCCGTTCGAGCACGACCAGACGGCGCATGTTGTAAGCCAGATTTTGCATCCCGATCTTCGTAGTCGCCCGCAGGATGCCGATGGTGCGCACGAACTTGCCGCCCATGCTGTGCTGGCATCCGAACACATGTTCGACCCGCACGCGCACTTTTGAGCGGGTCTTGTTGGCGGCTTCTTGGGCGCTGGTGAGCGGTTTACCCCGTGATCCGCGCCGATGGATGTGGCTGGTCAGGCCGCGCTCGGCGAGCACCGCTTCACTAGCCTCGCTGCGGTAAGCGCTATCGGCCCAGACCCCGCTGGCAGTGTTTGCACGATCAAGCACATCATCCAGCTTCTGACTGTCATGCACCGAGGCGCTGCTGACGGCGTAGCGCCGCACCAGCTTGTGGCGGCGATCAACGTTGATGTGGTTCTTGTATCCAAAATGCGACTTGCCATGCTTCCTGGTCCTGCGCGCATCCTTGTCCTTCTGGCGGTTCTTGGCGGGGTGCGCCTCCCATCCCGCCGGGGTCCCGCCCGCTTTGATCTTCGCATTATCGTGACGTGAGCCCCGCTGATGCGGGGCGGGCACGATGGCGGCATCAATAATCTGACCGCCCATAGCCAGATAGCCTTGGTCCTTGAGATAGTTGTCAAACAAGTGAAACAGCTTGTCCACCGCCATCGCTTGGGTCAGCGCCTCGCGGTAAAGCCATAATGTCTTGGCATCGGGCACCGCATCCTCCAGGCCGAGCCCGGCAAAACGCATGAATGAAAGCCGGTCGCGAAGCTGATATTCCATCGCGTCATCCGACAGATTATAGAGCGCCTGAAGCACCAATATCTTGAAAATCAGAACCTCATCCCAGGGTTTGCGCCCTGCGGCACTTTTGCGGTCCCCATCCGCCTTGCGCAAACCGCCTTTGACAAGCGCACGCTGAAGCTTCCCCCGGAACAACTCAAAGGGTACTGCCGCTGCTATCGCCACCAACGGATCACCCGCCGCGTCCAGACCTTCATAACGGCGGCTCAAATCAAATAATCCTGGCTGACCCATGGTGTGAAATCCTTCCTCAGTTCAAATCTACTGAATCAGAAAATCGGCGCACACGAAAGGGTAATTTTCGAGGTGGCCTCAAGTTTGTGACCGCTGTGATGGTCCCGTTTTGCTAGCGCAGCTATTCCAAAACTTTTCCAATGGTCTTGCCCATCGCTTCTCTCTCAACTTCCATCCGGTCAATTAACCGTCGTAGCCGGAGCACCGTTTCTGGCAGCAGGCGATATTCGAACAAAGTCAGATGCCGGAGCAATGTATTGCGTATAGCACCGCCGCCCTCCTGAATTGGATCGCCCATCTCACGGAAATATTCAAGACCGTAGCGCAGGATGATGGTCACGTTGATAGCGAGGTCGGCCAATTGGTCCTTGGGCCAGTCGAGCAGGCCGGCCGCGACAAATCCTGCTAGATAGGTTTGAAACTGCCGATGGGTCCGCTCGGTCCAGCCGCGCACGCCCTGCTGCACGATCTCATCATGCTCGCCGTAATCCGCTTGGTCGCGGTAAAGAAAACGATATTCGTGAAGCTCGTCAATAATAGCCTGTAACAGGGCGGTATATTCATCAACGATATCCGCTTCGCCGGTCGGCGCGCGCGACAGGCGCATTTCGATATCCTGCGCGAACTTCTCGCTGATAGCGCGGAGGATCGCACGCTTGGCTTTGAAATGATACCAGAGATTGCCCTCCGAAATGCCGAGATGATACGCGAGCGTCGCACTGGAAACATTGCCATAACCGTTTCGGTTGTATAGCCGCCTCGCCTCCATCACGATCCGGTCGCGGGTTTTCAATTCAGTAATTCTCCAGCTTGACCATCATCTTCTTGTATCCGTGCACAAAACAGGCCGGGACGCGCTCTGGCTCTTCAAGCACATCCACCCGTAGTCGTCGCTTAGCCATTTCCTCCAGCAACACGTGCAGTTGCAACTCAGCAACCCGCGCGCCAACGCAGCGGTGGATACCATAGCCAAAGGACAAGTGTCGCCGCGCGTTTTCGCGATCAACGCGGATGCTGTCGGGATCGTCAAACACGCTCTCATCGCGATTGGCAGAGATATACCAGAGCACAACTTTGTCGCCCTTTTTCATCTGCACGCCTTCGAACTCGGTGTCTTCCATCACCGTCCGGCGCATATGGGAGAGCGGTGTCTGCCAGCGGATCAGCTCACTCACCGCATTGGGGATAAGAGACGGATCAACTTCCAGCTTGGCACGTTCTTCCGGGAACTGGCTTAGACCATAAGCATAGGCGCTCATCGAATTGCGCGTCGTGTCATTGCCGCCAACGATCAGCAATATGAGATTGCCAATAAATTCTTCCTGGCTCATCTCGCTCATCGCGTCGGATTGCATCATCACCGAGATCAGATCCTTGCCCGGTTCACCGGCTGCCTTGCGCTGCCAGAGTTCGGCGAAGGCACCTGCCATTTCCATCGCAATCTTATTGCGCCGCGCAATCCCGCCCTCCTGATGGACCAGCTCGACATCGCCCAGCATGTTTGACCAATAGGTCAGTTTGTCGCGTTCTTCCCAAGGAAAATCAAACAGCTTCGCAAGCATGCCGGTGGTCAGTTCGATAGATAGCTTCTCAACCCAGTCAAACGGTTCTCCAATGGGAAGAGAATCCAGAACTTCTGCTGTGCGTTGGCGCACTTCGTCCTGCATTGTCTTGACCTCGCTGGGGCCAAAGGCTGGAGCAATTGTCCGGCGTTGGGCTGTATGCTGTGGCGGGTCCATAGCTATAAATTGCGGCTGGCGAAACTCGTCCGGCAGAAGGCGATCCGGATAAAATGCTATCGAAATACCGCCATATTCAAACGAAGAAGAGAAAATTTTCGGCAGCGCCTCGATGTGGACAATAGGCTTGTAGGTGGAGACCGACCAATAGGGACCGAATTTTGAATCTGGGACATATTGGATAGGTGCATTTGCGCGCAGTTTGCGGAACGGCTCCTGCCAGCGGTCCTCTGTGTAAAGTTCAGCCAGCGAAACGTCGATTGGATCAAATACAGTTTTTTCAGGTGCCAGTGTTGTTCCCATTTACTTTCTCCTCCTCTATCGCTGCTGCGACTCTCCATGTTTAGGGTTATGACCCTATTTTTTTAGTTTGGCAATCTAGCTCTGCGGCTTTGATCCTAATTTTGGGGCGCGATTACTGCGACGGCTATGCGCTTCAATACTTATTCGGCTCCATATTCTGCTTCCTAGTGACTGTTACCCAGTCCGAGAAGTTATTCGGCCGTCCGCGTTCAACCAGGATAGTTTGGTAGGCAAACGCCCACAAATGCGTGGTGATTTCAACTGATCGTCATAACAATCTAATCTTTTGAAAGAAGATGGGGCGTTGAAGATGAAACAGAGTCAGCGGATATATTTACCGACTTTCAGAAGTACGAGATATGGGATCGTTGGCAGCGCGGGGAGTCGATAAGCTCGAGTGGTCGCGGGGTTGACCGGTTTCCTCATCGATTTGTCCCTTTTTGTCGCGCACTGACGGCATTCATCCACCAAAGTAGAAGCGATCCAGATTAGGTCTTACGCTTGCTGAGCGCGAAGCGATTTCCGGTTCAATTCGCCCATCTTCATCCCAAAACTATGATCAAGGCTTTCCGATGTTCATCAAGCTCTGTATAAATTGATCCATGTAAATCGCTAGATCCCGGTTGGGGACTTTGGCAAACTGCATTAGTGCGAGAGTATGCCCGCCGCCTATAAACAATCTGGCCGCTGCTTTCACATTGAGATTTTTGCTCAGTATACCTTCACGTTTGCCACGCGAAAAAACCGGTCGAGCAATCGCATGCAGCTTGTCCAACAACGTAAGATATCGGGGCCATACACCGGCGCGAACACCGGTGCTCCAGTCTAGCCAAACTTTAATGATATCGGATTTCGTGGTCGCGTCGTTGGCAAATCGTGTTGCTAGTGTCGTAAGCGCTTCTTCCACGGATTGTTTCTCACCTAGTGAATCAGTGACGAGTTTGATCAGGTAGTTTTCTACTTCGTCGAGCACCGCTGACTCCAGATCCTCCCGCGATCGAAAATAGGAATGCACGGTTGGTATCGCAACTCCAGCCAGATTCGCGACGTGAGAATGAGTGGCACGAGCGACGCCATTCTCCGCAAAGGCTTGAAGCGCGCAGAGTGTCAATTGTTTGCGCCTCTCGTCCGGCTTCAGCCGCCTTTTCCCCAAGTCGTGTTTGTATTTCAATATATTAGGCTCCTGATTGATGGCCGAGATCACCGCTTAAATCCGAGACCGCTTGTGTGCCGGTCATCAAAAAAAATCGCAACAGATTTTCCTTGTTGACATTATACTCACTTAGAACTGATACTATACTCAATAAAAATCATATATCATTAGAGAGGATGGCCAGCATGACACGAACCGGCACTGAAGCTGCGTATGCGATACCACTTGATAAAATCGACGTAAGCTCACCAGCGCTTTTCAAGGACGATTCGGCTGGCACCTATTTCAAACGTCTGCGCAAAGAAGACCCTGTCCACTATTGCGCTGAGAGTGCTTACGGGCCCTATTGGTCGATCACCAAATATAAAGACATCATGCATGTTGATACCCACCATGACATCTTTTCGTCGGCGGCAGGCTTTGGCGGCATCATCATCGATGACAATATTCAAAAAGGTGGTGGTGAAGAGGGGCTTGACCTTCCTAATTTCATTGCGATGGACCGACCGCGCCATGACGAACAGCGAAAAGCCGTCAGCCCCATCGTAGCTCCCGGTAACCTTGCTCTTCTGGAAAGCACCATTCGCGAGCGTGTCGGGGCCGTATTGGATAGCCTGCCAATAGATGAAGAATTTGACTGGGTTGATCGGGTCTCGATCGAAATTACCACCCAGATGCTGGCCACTCTCTTTGATTTTCCTTTTGAAGATCGCCGCAAGCTTACCCGCTGGTCGGATGTGACGACAGCTGCACCTGGCGGGGGCGTCGTTGATTCATGGGCGCAGCGCAAAGATGAATTAATGGAATGTGCGCAATATTTCCAGACGCTTTGGAATGAACGGGTAAACGAGGATCCAGGCAATGACCTTATTTCAATGTTGGCCCATTCCCCGGCGACCCGAAACATGACACCGGAAGAATATCTCGGCAACGTGCTGCTGCTGATTGTGGGTGGCAATGACACAACGCGAAATTCGATGACGGGTGGGGTTCTTGCGCTGCATCAGAACCCGGACCAGATGGCCAAATTGAGGGCCTCTCCAGCGCTAATTGAAAGCATGGTGCCGGAAATTATCCGCTGGCAGACACCCTTGGCGCACATGCGGCGTACAGCAAAGGAAGATTCGGTTGTTGGCGGTAAAACCATCCGCAAAGGTGACAAAGTCGTCATGTGGTATTTTTCGGGAAATCGTGATGATGAAGTCATTGATCGGCCTGACGCATTTATCATCGACCGCCCGAACCCTCGCCAGCATTTATCCTTCGGGTTCGGCATCCACCGATGCGTTGGTAATCGGCTTGCCGAAATGCAACTGCGAATTTTGTGGGAGGAAATACTCAATCGCTTCGACCGCATTGAAGTGATCGGTGAGCCCGAACGTGTTCAGTCGAATTTTGTTCGAGGTTACACCAAAATGATGGTCCGCGTTCACGCGCGATAAGAGTGAAGGAATACCAATGCCATTAGTAAAGTTTATTACCGCTCAAGGTGACGACCATCTTGTCAATGTAAATGCCAATTCATCAGTCATGGAGGCAGCCCGAGACAACGGAGTCCCGGGCATCGATGGCGATTGCGGCGGATGTGCAGCTTGCGGCACCTGCCATGTTCATATCGACGCGGCGTGGATTGAAAAAACCGGTCACGCTTCGGACGGCAGTGAGAGCGATATGCTCGAATTTGTGGAAGGAGCCGATGAATATAGCCGTCTGGCCTGCCAAATATCGATTACGGAAGAGCTTGACGGACTGATCGTTCGCTTGCCTCTCGCGCAGCATTGATTTCCGTTCAATGACCGGGGCCAGCCGGATAAATAATTTCGACTATATAATCGTTGGGGCAGGTTCAGGCGGATGCGTAGTGGCTAACCGTCTTTCAGCGAACCCGGCGATACAGGTCTGCTTGATTGAAGCTGGCGGAGATGACGATCAGATGCTGGTCAACGTGCCGCTCGGCATGGCTGCCATGTTGCCGACCAAAATCAATAATTACGGCTATCAAACTGTTCCGCAGCCGGGACTCAATGGCCGAAAAGGTTATCAGCCGCGTGGCCGTGTGCTTGGTGGATCAAGCTCGATCAATGCGATGTGCTATATCCGCGGCCAGGCCGAGGATTATGACGCTTGGGCGGCGGACAGTGCGCCGGGCTGGTCCTATGATGATGTGCTGCCTTATTTCAAGATGTCGGAATGCAATGAACGCGGTGAAGATCAATATCACGGCGTGTCGGGACCGCTCAACGTAGCAGATCACCGTTCACCCAACCCCGTTACCGATCTCTTCATCGAGGCTGCAGCGGAACAACAACACAAAACAACAAACGATTTTAACGGAGCCGAACAAGAAGGCGTTGGGCGTTATCAGGTAAACCAAAAGGATGGCCGGCGTTGGAGTGTAGCGCGCGGGTATCTGCGACCAATCCTTGATCGACCGAACCTTACGGTGATGACACGAACAAAGGCGCTTCGCATTATATTGGATGGTGAACGAGCGACGGGCCTGGAGGTGCTTTGCAACAAACGGTCTATGACACTTGGCGCTGATGCCGGGGTCGTGCTGACGAGCGGTGCGTTCGGCACGCCGCACCTTCTGATGGTATCGGGCGTTGGGCCGGAGTCCGAACTGCGACGCCATTCTATACCCGTCCGGTTTAACATACCGGAAATTGGCCAGAATCTTCAGGACCATCCTGATCATGTCACGGTATATCGCGCCAAAAGTCCTGATTTATTTGCTGTCAGCCCTGGCGGTGTCGCGCGTATTGGTGCGTCGATTCCCGACTATACCCGTAATGGTCGTGGTCCGCTTACCAGCAACGCGGCGGAAGGCGGTGCTTTTCTATCCACCAAAGGTCGTGGCAATCGACCAGATGTCCAGATGCACTTCGTCCACGGCATTATTGATGATCATTCTCGCAAGATCCATTTGGGCGGAGGGATGAGCTGCCATGTTTGCGTGCTGCGACCCGAGAGCAGGGGTTCCGTGACACTCGGTTCGGCCGACCCTCTTGCCGCTCCTGTCATCGATCCAAATTTTCTCGCGACAGATGGTGATATTAAAACCCTGTTGTCCGGCTTCAAGCTGGTGCGCGATATTATGGAATCAGACGCGCTTAAGTCCATTCGCGGCACTGAGCTTTTTACAAAGGGCAAGAGCGGAGATTCAGAACTCATTGATGCGATAAGGGCGCGCGCAGATACAGTCTATCACCCGGTTGGGACATGCCGGATGGGGAATGATGAAACCGCTGTGTGTGACGAAAAATTAAAGGTTCGCGGCATTCAAAATATCTGGATCGCCGATGCCTCCGTTATGCCCAATCTAATATCCGGCAACACCAATGCCCCGGTCGCGATGATCGCCGAGCGCGCTGCAGAGTTTATTCTGGAAAACCAAAAATAAAAAAAAGTCCGAAAAATAGGGAGGAAGAACATGAACAAAACATATTTGGCTGGAGGTTGCGCGTTATTTGTATTGCAAATAGCTCTATCAGGAACTGCCTTGGCCCAAACCAAAGAACAGGATACCAGTGGTTTTGAGGTAATTGTTGTGACTGCGCAAAAGCGGTCACAAGCGCTTCAAGATGTTCCCGTCGCTGTGTCCGCATTGACGGCAAAGGAACTGGAATCTCGCGGCGTAGATGAAACATCAGATTTACAAGGATTTGTACCAAGTCTTCAGATCACCACGCCTTATGGTCGCACCCAACCGAACTTCGCACTGCGCGGCGTTTCAGTGGCTAATGAATTTAATGCTTCAACCGCTTCGCCTGTCGGTGTGTATGTTGACGAAGTTTACCAGAGCTTCCGTGCCAGCCACGGTCAGCAGCTTTACGATCTGGAACGCGTTGAGGTGTTGCGTGGGCCGCAAGGAACGCTTTATGGGCGGAACACAACCGGCGGTGCCATCAGCTTTTTTTCAAACAAACCCGAACTTGTTGATACAACTGGAACGCTTTCGGTTGGCTACGGTAATTACGACACAAAGACAATCCAGGGTGCGATAGAAACAACTCTGGTTCCTGATGTGCTTGGTATCCGCTTTGCGGGAACCTTTGCCAAGGGCGATGGCTGGCAATTCAATCCCGTTCAGAACCGCGATACCGGCACGACAAATTCGATTGCTGGCCGCCTGTCGGTCCGTTTCAAACCAACTGATACACTTGATATCAACTTGAAGGGATATATTTCCCGGGACAATCCGGTTGCACCCAACCCGTATGCGTTCGGTCAATATGCAGAGGGCCGTGATGTTTTGGGTTATTCACGTTTCGATCCCGCCCAGAACGGGGGGCGCGCGCTAAACCCCGACGAGGTATCTGCCGATACGGGCGGAAACTACTACACTCTGTCGAAGGGTCTGGCGCTAAACGTCTCCTACGAGATCAGTGATAGCCTCTCGGTTACATCGATTACCGGTTATGATACTGGGAATTACAGCATTTCTCCGTTTGACTGTGACGGTTCACCGAATGACGTTTGCGCGATCCGCTTCAATTCAACGAGCAAAAATTTTAATCAGGATCTGCGCTTTGCTTACAAGGACGACCGTTTCAATCTGATCGCCGGACTTTATTATGGTGTAGATAAAATCAAAACGCGGAACGGGATCGATTTCTTTGGTGTTCTGGATCCAGTGTTGCGCAGTTTCGGCATTGGCGACTCGTTTTTTAACGCACCTGTTTCAGCACCTCAGGCTGCTGCGATTGTCCCGGCATTTTTGGTCAATCCAGCCCTTGACCCCACTCTTGCATCGAGCTGTGCACCGGTTGCAACCGGGAATCCCAACGGGTTCCTTGATGCGAGATCCCTTGTTGCCCTCCTCACCGATATCCAGATTGATAATTCGGCTGGCGGCGGATTCGGTGGAGCCCTTTCTGCTGCGTGTCGGGCAGCTGGCGCTCCCCCATTTGGACCAATAACCGGTGAACAGAATTTCACCGTCGAACGTCCTTCCGCTGCCATTTATGCTGATGCCAGTTATGATGTGACCAACGAACTGACGGTCAGTGTCGGCTTGCGTTACACCAAAGACAAAGTGAACTACCTCAACGGGCGAACAGTGCTGGTTGATTTGGGGGGAACAGAGCGAGCAAGTACGATTCCTTATACCTTCCCCTTCAACCCAAACCAACCTCCGCTTGAGCAACGCGAAAAAGAAAGCCGAGTGACAGGGCGGATCAATGTCAGTTATGATTTCACCGACGATGTGTTGGGATATATCAATTTCAGCCGAGGATATCGCAGCGGCAGTTTTAATGGGTTAGCGTATCAGGGAACCGATCAGGTCTATTATGTTGAACCGGAGCAGATAAACGCATATGAAGGCGGTCTGAAAACGCTCCTGTTTGATCGGCGCGTCCAGCTTAATTTAGCTGGCTTCTACTACGACTACAGCAACCATCAGGTCACTCAGGTGATTGGAGCGACGACGTTTGTTCGCAGCGCCGATGGCAAACTCTATGGCGGTGAGGCGGAACTCGCAATCATAGCTACCGATAATCTGCGCTTTGACGCATCGGTCAGCTTGTTGCGCAGTAAATATCAAGGAAATGTTGTCGATCCTACTGATCCTCGAAGCCCCACACGCAATGTAAACGGAAATCCGTTCCCCAACGCTCCACGCGAGACGTTCTCTGCAGGGTTCGACTGGGACGTTTTTGACACTGATTCAGGCAAGCTAAGTCTGCGCGGTGATGCTGCGTATACGGGGAAATATTTCTTCGATCCGTTTGGCGATTACGGCCAAACACCGTGTGATCGCCCAGGTGCGCCTGGTAGTGTCCGTCCTGCAGGCCCGGCGATCACTTGCGGCAACCCGGGCTACTGGCTCGTCAATAGCCGGTTGACATATCAGAAGGATAATTTTTCAGCGAGCCTGTGGGCCAAGAACCTGACCAACAAGGTCTATTATAGCTACGGGTTGAACATAGACATCTTCGGACTCGATTATCTTAACCGGGGAACACCGCGCACATATGGCATCGAGGCAACGGTGAAGTTCTAACGTGCGGCGTGCTCAGCGCTGCGAAACTTTCGGCAAGGCGAACCGGCGCTGCGTCGACCTCCGATTGTGGTCTTGGTAACTTAATATGACCAAATGACAAAGGGGATGTTGGTCAGGATTGTAAAAGCAATCATTGGCCTTCATCCCCTGAGATCATAATTACCTTGCACCGTTCGGGTTTTTGCGGACATCAGTTTTCGCGTCGCCGGCGAACGGAGCCCTTTGTTTGCAGTTTACGCCTGGCTAAGGAATTTTGAGTATGCCTTGTTGAGTATGCCTTATTGGAAGATAAATGGATGACTGCGCAATCTAAGCCAGATGAACAGACGGGTGAGAAAATGCGGGTTCGACTTGTAACCCCCTATCAATTGACGCTCGGCATGGAGTTGTTGGAATGCAGCAGCGGGCGTTCGATCAGTCGAATGAAAGCCAATAGGCGGATTGCCAAAGCACCGGGAAATCCAAACCTTGATCCGCTAGCCCTCATGGGCTTTATCGATCAAGGATTGTCCCAATCGCTGAAAGGACTGATTGCGGCTGAAATCGGAATTTCAACTTTTGATTTGCGGATCGGACTTTTATCAGGATCTTCGATGGGGGATGAATTGACGTTGACCGCCGAAGCGGTGATGGTTGGGAAAACATCTGCCACTGTAACAGGCAGTGTAACCAACTCGTCCAAAGATATCGTCGGAACAGCAACAGGCCTGTTTCGTTTGGGGAGCTTCCCGGGGGGCGCTCCGGCCGACTATAATTTGATCGGTGATTTCAGTCCTCAAGCAATGCCCGGACCGATGAGCACCAGTTTGGGCTTATCGGGCGCACCAGGCTCGCCACAAATTGCTGCAGGAAACCGGGCCGTTTTGGGCTGGGAGAGCGGAAATATTGTCCATGGCGGCGCCGTTGCTGCGGCGCTGATGTCTGCATGCCAGGGCCGTGTGGCAGGCGGTGAAAGTTCGATCGGCCAGCAGCTAGAGTCAATTGACATTCGTTATTTGCGTCCAGCCGTAGGTTCGCGCGATCTATTCACGAACAGTTGTTTTGAACGTGAAGGCAAAGCCGCGAGCTTTGTCCGCGCCAGCTGTTTCCATGAACCAGAGAAACCGCTAGCCACAGCGATAGCAACTTTTGTGCGCTAGCGCATATTTGATTGGTGTCCCGGCAGGTATCAACGGTATAATTCACCGTCCGATAATTATTAAATTAATTGGCCTGGACTGCAAAAAAAAGGGAGCGAGTGGCCCCAGCCACTCGCTCCAGCTGATCCAACGGGAGAGAAGGATCAGAACTCGCTAAAATTTTGGGAGATTAAACACTCAACATTCCCTTAGATTCCCAACCATTTTTTCCATCGCGGTTCGGATGATGGCCACGTCTGCGTTGGAAACGCCTTTGAACATCTTTTTATAAACGGCGTTAGCCTCTTTCCGAAGTTGTGGAATGATATCGATTGCCTTTGGACGCAGGAATATCCGCCAGACGCGCCGGTCGCCTTCTGCGGACCGGCGTTCGACAAATCTCAGTTTTTCAAGATGATCAATCGTTAATCCGATCGTAGCGCGTTCCAGCTCAAGGCAATTTGCCAACTCGGTTTGCGTCATTCCCTCGGTCTTGATCAGATAGGCCAATGTTCTCCACTGTGTGCGGGACAAGCCGAACTGGGCAATGGATTCATCAAATGTCTTGCGCAGAACTCGCGGTACTTCCTCCAGCAAAAACGCAAACTCATCGGTCTCGTTGAGGAAGCCGTCCTGCGCGTTGGCACTCATTATAGCTGTTTCCGTTGTCATGATAGTGACCATATCATCAATTTAATATAATATAAAGCCCTTTACTATTATTCATTTTACAGCCTATAAAATCGGTATGGATCATGAAGAGAATATCTTGACCGGTCACAACGGCTTGAAGATTACGGCAAGTTCGACGGGGCCAAAAACGGGCTTTCCGGTGATGCTTGCGCATGGTGGCGGACAAACCCGTCATGCCTGGACGAAGGTGCTGGACGAACTCGCCAACGCTGGCTACCGCGCGACGGCCATCGACATGCGTGGTCATGGGGACAGTGAATGGGCATCGGATGGCGCTTATGATATGCGCGATTTTGCGCGTGATCTAATCGCTATTTCCAACCAGCTTAGTAATCCTCCAGCGTTAGTGGGAGCGTCACTGGGCGGAATCGCGGGAATGATTGCGGCCGGTGAACTGGCCCCCACAAGTTTTAGGTCGCTTACGTTGGTTGATATCGCGCCGAAGATGGAAGCCGTCGGGGTATCAAGAGTTGTCGGGTTCATGCAGGCCCATATGACAGATGGATTTTCCTCCCCAGAAGAAGCTGCCGAAATTATCGCCGAGTATATGCCACAGCGAGAGAAACGCACCGGCACGGGCAAGCTTGATCGATATTTACGCAAACGGGAAAACGGGCGATATTATTGGCATTGGGACCCCAATTTTATTCACCATGTGACGCACGCTCGGGACAACGCTGCCGAAGCAAAAGAGAATGGTTTCGACAGGTTAAGCGCTGCGGCTGCCAGGTTGACACTGCCGGTTCATCTCATACGCGGAGGTTCCAGCGACATGGTCTCTGAAGAAGCTGTGGCCCATTTCCAAACGCTGGTTCCTAGCGCGCTTTTAACCGACATTGCGGATGCTAGCCATATGGTCGTCGGTGACCGCAATGATGCGTTTTGTTCGGCGATAATCTCCTTTTTGAATGCGACCCACAATCGCGGTGCCGCAGCATGAAATATGATACGGAAAATCTTGCTGACGTAATGCAGATTGCGCCTTTCCATCGCTGGTTGGGTCTGAAAATTGTTCAGCAAAACAACGATCAACTGGAACTGGAAATGCCGTGGCGGGACGAACTCGTATCTAATCCCGTGATTGGAGCCGTGCACGGCGGGATATTGGCATCTCTGATCGATTTAACCGGGCTTTATGCGATTATTGCTGCAGGGGGCGTTGCCAGGGCGACCGTGGATCTGAGGGTAGATTATCATCGGGCAGCCACCAACGGCCCGCTTCGTGCAATTGGGCAGGTCGTGAAGCTTGGGAAAACCATAAGTACCGCAGACACGCGCATTATCGACGATGATGAGCGCTTGGTGGCTAGCGGTCGCGGGACCTATTTGAGCACGTAAATGGTCGTCAAAAAAGTCATAATCATCTTGGCTTTAGTCATGCTGGGCTTGTTTTCGGGCTGCGCGAACGATGATACCGAGAATGCCAATGATGATGACATTCATATAAGCGCGACACTCGAAGTAGAAATTTTAACAGCAGAATCAGAACCTTTAGCCGAACCCGTAGAGGTTTTTGGCACGATTGCGGCCAAGCAAAGCAGCGCAATTGGCGCGCTCGTGGAAGGACCGCTTGAGACCATGTTTGTGACGGTCGGTGACCGGGTGAAGAAGGGCCAAGCGCTTTTCCAGATCAGACAAGCAGATTATAAAAGACGGGTTGCGGAAGCATCCGCAGCGCTACGCCTGACGGAAGCGCAGGCGACACAGGCCCAGCGCCAATATGACCGGGTAATTGCGCTTTCCCCGCGAGGCTTTGTATCAAAAGCACAGGTCGAAAGGGTTGAAACAGACCTGGTCGTCGCGAAAGCGCAGGTATCGCAATCTCAATCGCTACTGGCCACGGCCAAACAAGCGCTGCGCGACACGATTGCCCGCGCTCCCTATAATGGCGTCGTTACAGCCCGATTGGTGGATGAGGGGTCCTATCTCAACAATCGCTTTTCGATGGGTGAACAATCTGCAGCCTTGCAACTACAGGAATTAGAAATAGTGGCAGCAATCGTCAGTGCTCCACAAGCCCGGGTTGATGATTTCAAGCTCAACCAGAAGGCAAAAGTTTATATTGATGGCTTTGATGAGCCTTTCGACAGCTTTGTGTTCATCATCAATGACCGGGTTGACCCGGAATCCCGGACGGTCGAATTGCGATTGCCGATAAGAAACCCGAACTATCGGATCAGTAGCGGGCTTGGCGTGCGCGCGCTTATCGAGACGCCGCCGGAATCCGCAATTATTCTTCCTAGATCGGCTGTTAAAGGTGATAGCGCGGCCGCATATATATTCCTGTTTGAGAAAGGCATCGCACGCCGAAGGGATGTAAAGGTCGAAAGCATAGATTTCGAACGGGTCAAGGTCACCCAGGGCGTCCGGACCGGCGAAAAAATCATCCAAAACCCACCATCCACTTTGCGGGACGGACAAGAAGTAGAGCGCAAGCAAAGAAAGCCAGCAAGGTAAGCTGATGTGGATTTCTGATGTCTCGATCCGGCGTCCCGTTTTTGCGACAATGGTGATTGCTTCACTAGTCGTTCTGGGCCTGTTGAGTTTCGGGAGACTGGGTGTTGATCTGTTCCCCAAAATCGAATTCCCTTATGTTTCGGTAACAACGACTTTGCCCGGCGCGTCTCCAGATACGATCGAGACTGAAATCACCGACGTTATCGAGGAAGAGGTCAACAGCGTTTCTGGCATTCGGCAAATGCGTTCAGTCAGCGCCGAAGGCGTCAGTCAGGTCGTGTTGGAGTTTGAGTTGTCGGAAGATGCCGACGTGAAGGCCCAGGATGTCAGGGACCGGGTGGCCAGCATATTAAGCAATTTGCCGGAAGAATCGGACGCGCCTATTGTCGAAAAGCTTGATCCGGACGCAGCGCCGATACTGTCGCTGCTTATCGCAGGAGATGCGCCGGTCCGAGAACTCACGGTCTTTGCCGATGAGGTCGTTAAAGAGAGGCTTCAGCGTATTCGCGGCGTAGGTTCTATCTCCATTGTAGGTGGGCGCGAGAGAGAAATGCGGGTCTGGCTTGATCCGGCAAAAATGCGGGCAAGCGCTATTAGCACGGATAATGTCGTAGCCGCCTTGAGAAACGAAAATGCCGAGTTGCCGGGCGGCCGCCTTGAGATTGATGGTCGCAGCAAGCAATATGGGACCAGAACATTAGCGGAAGCCAATACAGCCTCGGAATTTGGCAATCTCGCGGTAGCATATCGGCCCAACGGACAGGTCACACGGGTCCGCGATATCGGTCGCGTGGAAGACTCGGTCGAGGATGAAACCAGCTATGCCCAATTAAATGGTCGCCCCGGGGTTGTGCTTGAGGTTCGCAAGCAATCTGGAAGCAATACCGTTGCAATGACCAGAGCAATCAAAGCGGAAATCGAGCAGATCAAGGACCAGCTGCCGAGCGGGGTTGAAATTGTTGTCACGAGAGAAACAGCGAGATTCATCGAATCGGCCATTGGTGATGTTCTGTTTGATCTGATGATCGCGGTGGTATTGGTTGTTTTTGTCACATTCTTTTTTCTGCTCAGCTGGCGGGCAACTTTTATCGTTATGCTGGCCATCCCGACTTCCGTTATTGCCACGTTCGCTGCCTTTGCCGCCTTCGATTTTACGCTTAATTTCATGACATTATTGGCCTTGACGGTCGCGATTGGATTGCTTGTTGATGACGCTATCGTCGTTGTTGAAGCCGTGCAAAGCGATGTCGATGAAGGCGCTGATCCAATGGAGGCCGCACCAAAAGCAACCAAGCGGGTCGCATTGGCGGTGCTTGCCGGGACATTTGCCACGTTGGCAGTGTTTGTGCCTATTGCCTTTATGGAAGGGATAGTCGGACGTTTCTTTTTTCAATATGGCTTGGCGATTGTATTTTCGGTTAGCGTCTCATTGCTGGTGGCGCTTACCCTGTCGCCCATGCTTGCGTCTCGATTCCTGAAATCGGAAAAAGAGAAAACAGGCTGGCTGGGAAAAATTGAAATCTTCCACGAGATCATGCGGATGCGATACGAGCAGCTTGTAGGTTGGTCGATCAGGAGACGATATCTCGTTTTTTTGGGAGCGATCATAAGTCTTGTAATCGGCGGTCTTTTTGCAGCAATGGTGCCGGCCACGTTCATGGCCCTCACGGACAGATCAGAGTTCCTTGCAAGTGTTGAACTTCCGTTGGGAACTGGGATTGCGACAGCTAAAGAGGCGTCGCTGCGAGCCGACGAAGCGTTGCGTAAAATTGAAGATGTAGAATATGTTTTTGTAACCGTAGGGGCAGGAACAAATCAGAAAACCAACTTGCTCGATTTCTATGTCGATCTCACACCCAAGCAAGGTCGATCGGTCAAACAGGGCGCAATCATGGACCAAGCGCGTGAGATTCTTGCAAAGACGCTACCGGAGGCCAAGGATATTTCCGCCGAGGAAGTCCCTTGGGTCTCGGGTGGTGGAATAGGTTCTGCTCAGATAGAGCTTATAATTTCTGGTTCCGACCTTACGACGATCAATGAATATGCAAACATCATCGCGGAGGAAATGCGTGCTACTCCAGAACTGGTGGATGTCGCCTCTACCTACGAAGGCGGCAGACCGGAACTGCAAATCAGATTGGACCGCAATCGGGCAGCAGATTTAGGGGTGACGGCACGGGACGTCGCAGCAGCATCGCGAACTTTAATTGGCGGGAGTGATGCGGGAACATTTGAAGCCGACGGCAGACGCTATGACGTTAGAGTGCGAGTCGATGAAGATAAACGGCAAACTTTGAACGACATTGCCCGGCTTCCAGTTCGATCAGGAAGTGGAAGTTTAGTCGATCTGGCGGCAGTTGCTGATATTGAAGTTGCCGACAGCCCAGCTCAGATTGATCGCGTGGACCGAGCGAGGCAAATTACAGTCATGGCAAACACGCCGCCCGGCGTAGCATTGAGCGTCGCTGTCGCTCAGGTTGAAAAAATTCTGATCAACAATCCCCCACCGGAAGGAATGTCGACCAAAATGGAGGGTATGGCGCGGAGACTGGCAGACACAACTTCTGCCATATTGCTGGCCTTCGCGCTTGCTTTTGTGGCCCTATACATTGTCCTCGCCAGCCAATTTAACAGCTTCGGACAACCTGTCCTGATCATGCTTACGGCTCCCCTTTCTTTTTCCGGAGCGTTTATTGCACTTTGGCTTTCCAATCAGGAATTGAGCATGTTCGCCCAAATCGGAATGATTGCCCTGATGGGAATCGTGATGAAAAACGGGATTCTTCTGGTGGACCTTGGCAATGAATATCGACGGAGAGGTATGGGCGCAGCGGAGGCCATGCAAAAAGCCGCGCCCGAACGGCTCCGGCCAGTGTTAATGACGGCTCTGGCAGCAATTTTTGGAATGATGCCTGTCGCCTTTGCTCAGTCGGATGGAGCCGAATGGCGCAATGCTATGGGCTTTATTATTATGGGCGGCTTGGCGACATCGACCTTTTTGACACTTTTGGTTGTGCCTGCTGCATATGCTTTGCCCGATGACTATGCTCGATTCAAAACTCGCGTGCGCGCGAGGCTTTCGGGAGGGTTTTGGAAAGAACGCCGCGCTTAGGTTGTGTACTCATAAAGGGGATTGAACGAACTCGCTGACGCTCGACTGGTGTATTTAGACTGGCGGTAATGGCCTCCTGATGGGAATCTATGGACGCCTCCTGCGCAAGGTTTGTTTTTTGATTGTGTCGACAGCATTGGATGCGTGAATCTATCCGGCCTGTGAATGAAGCTTTTACACTCCTGGCCTTGATGGGATCCGCTGCTTCAGTGCCTTTTAAGATGAGCGGCCTTTTATGGCTATCGTTCCTTACAGGCTTTGAAATCGCGGCCCTTGCCGTTACACCATCATATTCAACCTCGCATTCTCACTGCCTGAGCAGCGATCTCGCTTATGCCATTTTGTAATTCTCTCCATGACGCAACATTGCCCATGCCATTCGTGCCGTTTTGTTGGCCATCGCTACCAGCGTTTTATTATGGCCAGCGCGTGAAAGCAGCTCTTGAGCCCATTTAGAGCGGGGATCATCTTTGTTATCTATCCTGTAGAGAACTGATCGTGCGCCATGCACGAGTTGACGGCGCAAATAATGGTTGGCTCGTCTACCTATCCCGCCAAGACGGGGCTTACCGCCAGTTGTATATTGTCTTGGCACAAGACCGATCCATGCTGCCAGCGCACGGCCCGATGCAAAATGCCGCCCGTCGTCAATAGCTGCCACAAGGGCCGTGGCAACGACCGGACCTACGCCGGGTAGTGTTTGCCAGGCGCCGGCATTGTTCGTTCGTCCTGCAGATATCGACCAGTTTGCGGTCCAACTCGGCAATCCGAGTATCCAGTATTTGAAATTTGGTGATCAGCGCTGTGAACATATCTGCTGCCAGCCTGGACAGTGCCGCGCTAGCGACCGCATCTGCAATATTGTTGCGGAATCGAAAGGCACCAACAGGGATCACAACTCCATATTCCGCTAAAAGGCCGCGGATATGATTGATCAAAGCCGTGCGCTGCGTTATTAGCCGATCACGGGTTCGGTGTATCATCTGCAGATCCTGTTGCTCTGTTGTTTTTACCGGCACAAACCGCATCGTGGGACGCAGGGCCGCCTCGTAAATGGCATCGGCATCGACTGCATCATTCTTGGAGCCTTTAACAAACGGCTTCACGAATCGTGGATGAATAAGCCGAACCATACATCCCAGAGCCTCAAACTGGCACCCCCAGTGATGCGCGTTGGCACAGGCTTCCATGGCCACCGTTACCGGTGCCAAGCTTGCTACCACATCCTTAAATTTTACCCGACTGACTTTCCGGGAAATTATCTCTCCTTCCGAGGTTATCCCGTGAATATGAAAAGACTGCTTGCCCAAATCTATTGCCAATAAATCCATCTTATGAACTCCTTCTCCATTCCGTTATCGAGGTGGACAATTATCGCTGTGATTGCAGGAGGCGTCCATCCCATAAGATGAGACCTAAATCCTCAAAACCCAAAGCAAGTGTTGAACGAGTAGTAAAAGACATCCGCCGGTCAACGCGTCGGCACTTCTCAGCTGAAGACAAGATCAGGATCGTTCTGGAAGGCCTGCGCGGCGATGACAGTATCGCTGAGCTGTGCCGCAAGGAAGGTATCGCCCAGAGCTTGTATTACACTTGGTCCAAAGAGTTCATGGAAGCAGGCAAGCGCAGGCTTGCCGGTGACACTGCGCGTGCTGCTACCAGTGACGAGGTGAAGGACCTGCGGCACCAAGCGCGTGATCTGAAGGAATGCGTAGCCGACCTTACGCTCGAGAACCGTCTGCTTAAAAAACGTATGGCCCGCCCCTTTGCAAGAGTAGTTTTATGATGGCAATCGCACGGTTTACCGCCTACTGAAGGCTCATGATCTGATCACCAGCCCGGCTTATGTGGTGATCAAAGCAGCTGACCGCTTCCATACCGAGACCACCCGGATCAACGAGATGTGGCAGACGGATTTTACCTACTTCAAGATCATTGGCTGGGGGTGGATGTATCTATCGACGGTGCTGGATGATTACTCGCGCTACATCATCGCCTGGAAGCTGTGCAGCACCATGAGGGCCGAGGATGTCACCGACACGCTGGACATGGCGCTGGAAGCTTCAGGCTGCGACCAGGCAACAGTGACGCACAAGCCGCGGCTGCTATCTGACAATGACCCGAGTTACATCGCAGGCGAGTTGGCGGAATACATCGAAGCCCAGCGCATGAGCCATGTGCGCGGTGCTCCGTTCCATCCGCAGACGCAAAGCAAGGTCGAGCGCTGGCACCAAACCTTGAAGAACCGCATCCTGCTGGAAAACTACTTCCTCCCTGGTGATCTCGAAACCCAGATCGAGGCGTTCGTCGAGCATTACAATCACCAGCGCTATCACGAGAGCCTGAAAAATGTGACGCCCGCAGACGCCTACTTTGGCCGCGCAGAAGCTATCATCAAACAACGAGAAAGGATCAAAAAAAAGACCGTCGAACATCGGCGCTTGCAACACCGCAAGCTTGCCGCCTAATATCAACCAACAAGACGAGGCCGATGCTCCGCTAATTTACGCAGCCATCTGTGCCAAATGTTCTGACGACGGACAATTGACGCCTACAATTATGAGCGGAGGCTCAAGACACTCAAGGGACTCACACCCTTCGAATACATCTGCAAAATGTGGACAACCGAACCAAACAGATTTACACTTAATCCAACTCATCAAATGCCTGGACTAAACACCTAGGTTCAAATCAAGGTATCAAAAATTCATATTTGGTATTCTCGACCACCCAATTCATCGAAGATATGACAGGTCATTCTAACATTGCGGTTAGCGTTCGTGGGAGCTTTTCCAAAAAGAAAGAACGCTCCTGAGAGCTGCGACAAAGGCCAATGGCTGATCGAGCATCAGGTGGTGGCGGGCTTCCGGTATGGCTATTATCGGGATGTCGGTTCCACCCATCTCGCGGATGTAATCGGCAGAATCCTGTGAGAAGAGCAGACTGTTACCGCCGTGCACGATTGCTTTGCGGCCCGGCGCTTGCACCAGGCGCTTACCCATGTTCAGCCACTCCTCGGGCCTATTGCTCCGCCGGAAAACCTCTGGTGAGAATTTCCACGTCCAACTGCCTCTTTCATGCTTCAGCGAATGATACGCAATATAATCTAGCAGGAATGGCTCCTCGACAGGCTGAGGCGGGGATAGGATGTAGCGCGCACGCGCTGCTTCATAGCTGGGATAGCGCTTGTTGGGCTTGTCCGGATTCCCTGATCCCGGGCTCGACCGATCGTTCTTCCAGTATTTTTCAAGCAATTCAGGGCGCATGATCATAAGGTCGCATACGATCACTCCAGCAAAGGCGTCGGGCGACTGGGTCACGGCTGTCAGCGCGGCACCCGAACCGAAGCTGTGCGCGATGATCGTTGGCTTTTGGCCATCCGCAAACATGTTCAGGGCCTCGGCAACTTCGGTGAATTCCCTCCCGCGGGCCGCCGTGTCAGCTGCCCCCCGCATTTCGCTGTCCCCCATACCCGCCAAATCGAATGCCACGACGTCATATTCTTCCGCGAAGAACGGCGCAATAAAAGCGAAGCAGCGGGCATGGGCGAGGAAGCCATGTGTCATTAGCAATTTGGGTTTATCGGGGCTGCCCCATCGGAAATAGTGCGCCTTGGCACCGGAAGTCTCTACATAACCTTCTTCGCGCGGCACCTCCAGTGCCGCTATGAACCATTCTGGCAGTTGGGCACCGTCACCGGCCCAAATGGGATCGATGTCTGCCAGAAGGCCGTTAACAGGGGGCATTTCATTCATTGCGCGAAGGGTTCCGTGTTTGTGGGTTTTTCGGTTACGAAGCCGCGATAGCCGTCATGCGCTACTTCATCACAAAGTGCGGCATAACCGACCACGCTGGGAAAATTGATCAGTTGACGCTTTTTGCCCGGGATATTGGCGCCCATGTACCAGGAGTCTGCTTCGGGAAAGAGCGTCATCGCCCCCGCCTGCGCGACCATTTCGGTCCAGGTCGTCTCGGCTTCGGGTTCCGCATCGAAAAGGACGATGCCTTCGTCTCTTAGCCGGACCAGGAAATCGCAAATCCAGTCGCCTTGTATCTCGGCGGTCGTCGGGCCATTCGAAAAACCCGAAGGGCTTAGAGGACCGTAGGCGAACAGCATGTTGGGAAAGTCCGCCACGGCCATTCCCAAATAAGCGCGCAGGCCATCGTCCCAGGCCTGCGCCAAGCCGATCCCGCCGCGTCCGGATATGTTCATGTCCATCAGCCCGCCGCGTCCGGCATCGAAGCCGGTCGCAAAGACGATCAGATCGCATTCGAAGGCGCTCCCCTCGGTCTCAATCCCGTCCGCCGTGATCCGGGTTATCGGTGTTTCCTTCAGATCGACGAGGGCGACATTGTCCTGCGCAAAAATCTCGAAATAGCTCCGTTCGAGCGATGGCCGCTTGGTGCCGAAGGGGTGAGGCGGCTCGGCGGGAGCCAGTTTTTCGGCAAGCGCCGGGTCGGCGATCCGCGCCCGGACCTTGTCACGCCAAAAATCATAGGCGTGGCGGTTCGCTTCGCTATTCGTGAGCATGTCTGCGAAATTGTGATACCAGTATCTTAGGCCGCCGCGCTGCCACAGATTCTCGAAATGTGCATCGCGTTCGTCTTTGCCGACCTCGAGTGCCGAGGCCTTGAGCGACTGGCATTCGAACCCGCCGCTTGTTTGTTTGCGCTGACGGAAAATGTCGGAATAATCTTGCTTTTCGCGCTCCTGCCCTTCTTCGGTTAAGGTCTCTTGGCGCATGGGCAAGGCCAGGATCGGCGTTCTCTGGAACAGCGTCAGTCGATCTGCGGATTTCGCCGCCTCCTGCGCTACCTGTACGCCGCTCGCCCCGGTACCGATCAGGGCGATCTTGCGACCTGCCAGATCAATGCCTTCCTGCGGCCAGCGCGCGGTGTGGCACCATTCGCCAGCGAAGGTGTCGAGGCCGGGAATGTCGGGGACATAAGGCTTCGACGCGAAGCCGAGAGCCGGCAGGAGAAACCGCGCTGTCACCGTGTCCCCACCGTCCAGATGCAGGTGCCAGAGCGATGCCTTTTCGGCGAAGCGTGCGCTTTCGACCCTCGTGCCCAAGCGCATTTGCGGCCACAGATCGAAGGTATCGCAAACATGGCGGAAATAGGCCCGGAGCTCTTTCCAGCCGGGGAAGCGCTCAGTCCACGACCATGTCCGCCAGACTTCGGGAAGAGAGAATTCGTATAGTGGAACCTGCGAATCGACCCGCGCGCCCGGATAGCGGTTCCAGTACCAGATGCCGCCGGGCTGCGCGGCAGCATCGACCAGCAGGACATTGAACCCGGCCTCGCGCAGTTTGTGAAGCAGGTAGACACCGCTGAAACCGGCACCGACGATCACCGCGTCATAGTCTGGCGTGGTCTTGCCGCTCACGCTGCCGCCCTACTGCCTTCCGCAATTTTCTTTGCCGCTGCGTAATCCGCCTTTCCGTTCGAGGCGCGCAGAGGCGTGTCGGTAGGATGGATCGACTTGGGCGTCTTATATCCTGCCAGCTGCTCGCGGACGTGGTCCCTTACAGTTTGCTCATCGAATTCGCCCTGTTTATCGAGATGGACCACGGCGGTCACCGCCTGACCCCATTTCTCGTGCGGTACCCCGACGACCAGCGCATCGGCGATCGCGGGGTGGGTCTTCAGCACCTCTTCGATTTCTTCGGGATAGACCTTTTCACCGGCGGTGTTGATGCACACGCTGCCCCGACCGAGCAGGGTCAGGCTGCCATCGGATTCCACACGGCACCAGTCGCCGGGGATCGAGTAACGCACACCGTCGATTGTTTTGAAGGTCTGTGCCGATTTTTCAGGATCTTTGTAATAGCCGAGCGGGATTGCACCCTTGCGGGCGATGAAGCCTGGCACGCCGCTGCCTGGTTCGACCTCATGGTCGTTCTCGTCGAACACGTCGCAGAATTCGCCAATGCTGAATTTGGCGGTGTTGGTCCCGCCTTGCGCGGTGGTGACGGCGAGGCCATATCCGAGTCCTTCGGAGGCGCCGAAACTGTCCATCAGGACAACTTGCGGAATGTGCTTGCACAGGCCCGCCTTGACCTCCTTGCTCCACATCACGCCGGACGAGATGATCGACACGAGGCTGCTGGTATCCCAGCGGCCGGGATGTTCGTCGAGGGCGCGAAGCATCGGCTTGGCGAAAGCGTCACCCACGATTGCGATACTCTCGACCTTGTGTTTCTCGACCGTCTCCCACAACTCTTCGGCATCGAATGACGGGTCGGAGAGTGTAACGATTGCACCGCCCGACATCAGCGCGCCGATCCCGGTGATAAAGCCTGTGCCGTGCATCAGCGGGCAGGAGGGGAGGGTGCGGCGTCCCGGCCCCTGGCTCTTGATCAGCGCGACGTTTTCTTCGTGCGACCGCGGCACCGGGCCGAGCAGCTTTTGCGCGTCGAGCTGAGCCTTGCGCATGTCGTCGTGCCGCCACATCACGCCCTTGGGCATGCCGGTGGTGCCGCCGGTATAGATGAACAGCAGATCGCCTGGTGAGCGCTCGATGCCTAGAGGCGAACCGTCTCCCTGCGTCGTGAGATGTTCATAGGGAACGGCGAAAGGGGCGATTTCCGACGCATCGCCGATCTCGACGAAAGTGTGGACCTTCTCAAGCCGGTCCTTCAGCTCAAGGATATAGTCGCGAAATTCGGAGCTGTAGACGATCACCTCGCTGTCGGAATCGTCGAAGATGTAGAATACTTCTTCGGGCACGTAGCGATAATTGATGTTCACATGCGTGAGCCGACCCTTGAAGCAGGCCGCCATCAGCTCGCCGTATTCGGGACGGTTTCGCATGTAGAACGCCACCTTCGCCCCGTCGCCGGCACCGCGTTCCCGCAGGTTGCGCGCGAGATTGTTCGAACGGACTGACATTTCCGGCCATGTGATGATCCGGTCGCCATGGATCAGCGCGGGCGCATCCTTCGGCATGGCCGGTTCGATAGCATCAAGAATGTCGCCAAGGTTCCAGTCGATCACGTTTCCATCTCATCTCTTGGCGGGGCGCCGCTTGTCTCGCGGCGTCCCCGCAGCTATTTAAATCACGCTGCCCGGGTCCACCCCTGCCGCGCTGCTGCTTCGGCTCTCACCGCTTCGGGGCCGCCAAGAACCTGGCGATCGAAACCGATCCGCTTGAACCAATAATGGAGCCCAAGCAGGTCGGTGAAGCCCATCCCGCCATGCACTTCGGTGGAAGTGCGCGCGACGAAGCGATACACCTCGCCGGTATGCGATTTTGCATGGCACGCGGCGAGCGTGGCTTCATCCGACGCCGCGTCGAAAGCATGCGCTGCGTACCAAATCAGGGAGCGGCATGGTTCGTGACGGGCTGCCATTTCCGCGCACATATGCTTGACCGCCTGAAAGCTGCCAATGATCCGCCCGAATTGTTCGCGCTGTCCGGCATAATCGACCGCCTTCTCAATCATGGCCTGACCCGCGCCGAGGCTGTCAGCGGCCAGGATCACCCGGCCCGCATCGCGCAGCCGTGCCGCAGTCGCTCCGCCATCGTCGGCCAGTGGTTCGGCCGCAACGGTCTCGAACCGCATTTCCCCTACGCTGCGGGTGCGGTCGATCGTCGTCAGCGGGATTTTCTCCAGCCCCGATGCATCGGCGGGGACGAAGTGCATCCGCCCGGCGTTATCGGCCACCAGGAAGGCCTCGGCGCCGGTGAAATCGAGTGCGAACAGCGCCGTGCCGTCCAGCTTGCCGCTGTTGCAGGTTACGCCCGCCCCGGTGCGCACCTCAATAGTCTCGGCAATGGCAACGGCGATCTGCGCTTTGCCGCTGGCGATCTGAGGCAACCACTCAGCCTGCTGTTGATCGCTGCCCGCCTGCGCCAGCGCGATGGGTGCAAGCACATGGCTGGCGAGAAACGGCACCGGAGCGACCGCATAGGCAAGCTGTTCGGCCACAACAGCTGCATCTAGCAAGGTCATACCGAGGCCGCCATGCTGTTCGGGAACCATCATTCCTGTGACGCCCAGTTTGCTCAGTGCAGACTGCACCTTTTCGCTGTAAGAAGCTTCGCCTTCGGCGCACTCACGCACATGGTCGAGCGGGCAGGTGTCGGCGAGGCATCGCGCGACTGTATCGCGCAGCATCTGCTGGTCTTGCGACAGTCCGAAATCCATCAGGCGGCTCCCTGTTTCTGGCGGGCCGCGACGGCGGCGCCCTGTTCGGCCGGCGCAGGTTTGGCCAGCTTAGGTTCGCGCGGCATATCGAGACCGCGTTCGGCGATGATGTTCTTCTGGATCTGCGCGGTACCTCCACCGATGATCAGGCCCAGCTGGAACATGTAGTTCCACTGCCACGCGCCTCCTTCGCGCTCGCGATTGCTACCGTGATAAAGGATGCCGATCTCGCCCATGGCGTCGATCGCCAGAGCCGATATCTGATGCGCCAGTTCGCAGCTTTGCAGCTTGACAATCAGCTTGGCCATGCCGCCGGGATCGCCCTTCAGATTGTCCGAAAGGACACGCATTCCGTTGTATTTCATCGCTGCAACTTCGGCCTGAAGCGCCGCCAACCGGTCGCGCAGCACGGCATTGTCGATCGCGCGTCCTTGGCCGACACGTTCTTTCTGCATTAGCTTGACCAGTGCGTGGAAGCGGTTTTCCAGCGCATCGGGATCGCCCAGCATGCCGCGTTCGTGACCCAGTGTCGCATTGGCGACGAACCAGCCTTGACCACGCTGGCCGACGATCTGGTCCATCGGCACCCGCACGTCGGTGAAGAACGTCTCGTTAAATTCGGCGTGACCGGTCATGGTCTTGAGCGGACGCACATCGATCCCCGGCGTATCCATCGAGAATATCAGATAGGAAATGCCGCCGTGCTTGGGCGCGTCAGGTTCGGTCCTGACCAGGCAGAAGATCATGTCCGCCTGCTTGGCCGTGCTGGTCCAGATCTTCTGGCCGTTGATCACGAATTCGCCGTTTTCGATCCGCGCGCTGGTTTTCAGGTTGGCAAGGTCCGATCCCGCGCCGGGCTCGGAATAGCCCTGGCACCATACGACCTCGCCTTTCAGCGTCGGCTCGACCCACTGGCGTTTCTGTGCCTCGGTTCCCAGTTCCAGCAGTGTAGGGACCAGCATCGATATGCCTTGGTTGGCAAGTCCGCCGGGAATGCCGGCGCGCGCGAATTCCTCGGCGATGATTCGCGATTTGAGAATGTCGGGCTCGGCCCCGTAACCCCCGTATTCCGTGGGGATCGTGCGGGCGGTATAGCCATGTTCGATCAGCAGTTTTTGCCACTCGACCGCCTCGGGACAGGGGCGGGCGGCCCGGCCCTGCCCGGCTGGCGCACGATTCCCGTACGTCTTTAGGAATTGTCGCACTTCCTCGCGGAAAGCGTCATATTCGGGTCCATATTCGAGATCCATTTCGTGCTTATCCTTCGTGGGGCAGGTTCGTATCGGGGCGGAAAACCGGCAGGCGGAAATCCGCGCCGATCAGTTCGAAATCGAGCGTTACCGGAAGGTCCAGTTCTAGCTTGTCGCGGTCGCAATCGATCAGACGCGTGGCCATGCGGACGCCTTCTTCCAGTTCCACCACCGCCGAGACGAACGGAATGTCAGCGGCAAAGGCAGGGTGCAGAGCCTGATGTGTGACCGTCCAGGAAAACAGCGTACCTTTTCCGCTGCTTTGCTCCCAAGAAAAGTCGGGCGAGCCGCATTTTGCGCACATGTAGCGCGGCAGGTGGCGGAAGGTGCCACATTCGCCGCAGCGCTGGAAATAGAGATTGCCGTCCTGGCAACGGTTCCAGAATTCCTGTTCCACCGGATCCTGCGGGCGCGGTTGCGGCTTTGGCGGCGCCTTCTGCGCCGAGGCACGCATTTTGGGCGGAAGATTCTTCTCGTCGCTCATGCAAACCTCCTCAGGATAGCGATACTGCCATCGCCCAAGTCGCCCCAGCCGGTGACCAGCCCGGTCTGCGCGCCTTCGACCTGGCGTTCGCCGCAATCGTGGCGCAGTTGACGCACCGCCTCGACCACGTGGTTGAGGCCCCAGACATGCGCTTCGCTCAGCAGGCCGCCATGGGTGTTGACCGGATAGCGCCCGCCCAGCTCGATCTGCCCGTCGGCGACAAATTCACCCTGTCCGCCCGGCTCGTAATAACCCAGCGCTTCGAGCTGTAGCAGGACGACATAGGTAAAGCAGTCGTAGATCTGCAGGAAATCCATGTCCTCGCGGCGAACGCCCGCCATGTCGAAGGCGCGCGGGGCGGCATAGCTGAGGCCGATTTTGAACGGATCGGGCCGGGAAGGGATGTCGTCGGCCGGATAGGGATGTCCCTCGGCTGCGCCCGCAATGCTGATGGGGACATGCGGCATGTCTTTTGCCCGGTCCATCCGCGAGACGACGACCGCGCAGGCTCCGTCGGTTTCCAGGCAGCAATCGTAAAGGCGGAAAGGTTCGGAAATCAACCGCGCCGAGTGATAGGTTTCCGCGTCCAGCTCGCGCCCATAGGTAAAGGCCTGCGGATTCATCTGCGCATGGCGGCGGCAGGCCAGCGCGACGGCCGCCATTGCGTCAGGCCCGACGCCGTAAAGCTTTGAATGGCGGGTCGCGAGCCAGGCATACATTTGCACCGGCAAAAACACGCCATAGGGACTGTAATAGCCTTTGACCGTGTTGGTCAGCGTGTTCATGTTCATCGGCCGCGTCGGCGGCGCACCTGGCTTGGGCCTGAGCGCCGAATATCCGTTCCAGCCCAGCGTTATGAGCACATGGTCGCACAGGCCGCTGGTGATCGCCATTGCCGCGTTTTGCAGCGCCGTAGTCGGGCTGGCCCCGCCCATATGTACTGTGGCGGCATAGCGCAGCACATCGATACCCAGATTGGCGGCCATTTCCTCTGACGTCGTGTAGATCGGCGGCGGCACCATGCCATCGATATCGGAAGGTTTCAGCCCGGCATCCGCGATGGCGCGGCGCGATGCTTCCAGCATCATGTCCACTGCGGTGCGTTCGGTGCCTTTGACGAAAGCGGTTTCGCCAACGCCAGTGATAGCGGACCTGTCGCTGAAGCTTAGGGCGGCGGGACCGTTCATGCCTGCAGCTCGCCTTGCCGGCGCGCCTGAAACTCACGCTCCAGTCGCTGTGAAAGATCACGCACGCCTACATATACTGCCGGGGGCTGGAGGTTCAGATCGCGGCGCACTTCCTCAAGCGGGTGATCGAGGTACCTTTCCCAATAGAAAGTGGTCAGATCCGCTGCCTTGCGACCCAGTCGCCACGCCTCAAACGCGGCGCGCGCGACGGGGAGCTGCCATTGCTCCGCCAGCAGTTTGGGGATACCGACCGCAACGATGAAGGTGATGCCGTGATTGTAGAATTGTGCATTGCCAAAAGAGAGTACGCACAATTCGCCCAATGCATCGCGGCCATAACCGGTCACCACATGGAACAGATCGTGCGAATCGCGCAGACGTTGGCGATAGCGCGTGACCGCAGGATCGCTGAATTCTGTCATGCCGCTTGCCTCGCTCGCCTCGGCCAGGCCCTGAGCGGTCAGTCCCTCGCCATAGACGAAATCGAGATAAGCGCGGCCAAGCGTCCCCGGCGCGCAGCGCGCCAGGCGCTCCCGGTCGCTGAGCGTGCCGAGCAAATCGGCCCGTTCCGTCAGGATCGTCTGCCCTTGCGGCGAGGCGGCGAAGCGGCGGAAGTTGCGGTAGTAGGAATTGCCCGATAGCGCCTGGACGATGCGAAATACCTGCGAAGTGTCTTCCTTGTCCGCTATCAGCTGGCGCATTGCCGACAAGGCTTCTCCAGGGCGAATGCCGCGGCGCAATTCGTGCCCTTGCGGCAGGTTTGGTGCATCATTCACGACAATACCTCCGTTGCGGTTCACGAGTAGGACTTGGCGGATGAAAGCGCCTCTTCGGCCCCCGTGACGAGATCCTGCATGACCTCGGAGGCGGGACGGATCGCGTGGATCAGTCCGATCCCCTGACCTGCGAAACCGGGAATAACGTCTTTTCGCTCCGCCTTGATGCCGGAGGCCATTACCGGCCCGGAAATCATCGATTGGTACGGCATGGGGAGGGGCTCTTTGTCGGCTGCAGCCCATGCATCGGCCCATCTGTTGCGAATCATGCGCGCAGGCTTGCCGGTAAGCGATCGGCTGACCACCGTGTCGTCCTCGCCGCTTTCGGTGATCGCTTCTTTCTGGAAGTGTTCGATACCCGCTTCCTCGGTCGCGAGGAACGCCGTTCCGATCCATGCGCCCTCGGCGCCAAGCATCATCGCGGCAGCAACGCCGCGGCCATCCGAAATGCCGCCGGCACCGATGACGGGAACGCGATCGCCTACCGCATCGACCACTTGCGGGATGAGCGAGATGGTGCCGATCGGCGAATTGTGACCGCCACCATCGTGACCCTGCGCCACAATCATGTCGATGCCCGAACCGACCACTTGCTCGGCATGTTTAACCTTGCCGATCACCGCCATGACCTTGGTGCCATTGGCATGCAGGCGGTCCATCCACGGTTCGGGATTGCCAAGACCCGCAGCATAGACGGACACTTTTTCCTCGATCACCACTTCCATCTGTGCTTCAAAGAACTCCTTCGAGAAGAGCTGAGGCCCGCCTTTCCCCATTTCGGCGGCGCCAGCCGCCCGCATGGCCGCCTCAGTATCAACTTGAGGAAGGCCTTCGCGGTCCATGAAATCGCGGGTGAACTGCTGGTATTCGCCCAGCAGTTCCATCGGATTTTCGGGTGCGCCACCGCTCTGCGGTGCGGATCCGCGCGTGACCGAGGCGGGCAGCAGCGTATCGACGCCGAAGGGCTTGTCGGTCAGCTCGCGGGTCTGACGAATCCAGTCGCGCAGCTGTTCAGGCGAACACGCCGCCGCACCCAGCACGCCCAACCCGCCCGCATTCGATACTGCCGCGGCCAGCGCCGGAACGCTTGCACCGCCCATGCCGGCCAGCAGGATCGGATATTCGATTCCCAGCATTTCACAAATTCGGCTTCTCAGTGCCATTTTCTCTTCCTCTCCGCATGGATGCCTTTTGGCACGCTTCAATTGGTTACAACTGCTAAATTTGCCCCCATTTGACCCGTTGGGACACCAGTTCCGGGCTGCGTTCCGCAAGATAGGATGCCGAGCCCGAGACGAGGCGGCTCATCGCCTGCCGTGCAGCTGCCTGGTCGCCAGTGCGCACCGATTCGAGAACGCTGCGCAAAAATCGTAGTTGGACCGCTCGCTCTTGTGCCGAATACCCCAGCGAGTTCGAGAATTCGCGGGTCAGCAAATGCATCGTCGAGGTTAGCAAGCCAAAGAGCGGATTGCCGCTTGCCCAGCCAAGCAGGTCGTGAAAACGGCGGTTCAGTTCCTCGAAATTATTGTCGGCTTCATTGCGCTCCAGTTCTTTGAAGCAATCGGCAAGTGCACTCAGGTCGCCCGTGGTCGCGCGCAGCGCGGCATAGGCAGCGACATCGGGCGCAATCGCCTCGCGCAGTTCCAGCAATCCGCGCAGGTCCGCTTCCATGAAATGGAGGATCAGCGACAGGCTATTGGCGAAATCACCAGTCTGCGGGCGTGCCACCACCGGCCCGCCTCCGCGCCCCAGTTGCAGGTGGATCACGCCCTGGAGTTCTAGGAAGCGCAAGGCTTCGCGTAAGGTCGCACGGGCAACCTCGTAGCGCGCCAGCATCTCGTCCTCGTGCGGCAGCCGGTCCCCAGGAGAATGCGCCCCCGCCTCGATGTCGCGCACGATGTTCTGGGCGAGCGATAAGGCGCGCTTGGTTTTCTTCACTGTTTCGACCTGCGGCTGCATCGTTGCCCCTTGGCTAAAGTCGTATAACATTTAAAAGCGTTCAATGCCCGCTGTCAATGGCCTTGAAACGATAGGGCGGGGTAAAAAGTAGAAAATATTATAAGCTTTCTTGACAAGAATCGGTTAGACCATTATTTTTGTAAGATTAGGGCAGGATTGCTTGCGGGAGAGGAAGACAGGATATGAATACCCAGGTCATGGAAATGGATACTGCAGACAAGATCGCCGCGATTCCGATTGAAGAGATCGACGTTGCCCGGCCAAGCCTGTTCCAGAACGATACCATCGGATTGTTCTTTGATCGGCTGCGCAAGGAAGATCCGGTTCATTACTGCCGCGACAGCTATGTCGGCCCTTATTGGTCGATCACCAAGTTCGACGACATCATGGCGGTCGATACCAACCACAAGGTGTTCTCGTCCGAGGCGAAGCTTGGCGGTATCGCGATTCAGGACATGCATTCGGTTGAGGGTGCGCTTGACCTGGAAATGTTCATTGCCATGGATCCACCCAAGCACGATCAGCAGCGAAAGGCTGTGACGCCCTCGGTCGCGCCGTCCAACTTGCAGCTGCTGGAACCGATCATTCGCCAACGTGCCGCCAAGATTCTCGACGACCTGCCGGTCGGTGAGGAGATTGACTGGGTCGACAAGGTTTCGATCGAATTGACCACTATGACGCTCGCGACGCTGTTCGACTTTCCCTGGGAAGAACGGCGCAAGCTCACCCGCTGGTCGGACATCACAACGGCTGCGCCGGAAACTGGCATCGTCGAATCCTACGAGGCGAGGCGCGAAGAGCTCATCGAGTGCGCAATGTATTTCAAGGGGCTGTGGGAACAGCGCGTCAATGAGGAGCCAAAGAACGACCTGATCTCCATTATGGCGCACTCCCCGGCGACAAGGGACATGCCCTTCCTGGAATTTCTGGGTAACCTTCTGCTGCTCATCGTGGGCGGCAACGACACGACCCGCAATTCGATCAGCGGAGGCGTGCTGGCTCTTAATGAGAACCCCGATCAATATCGCAGGCTGTCGGACGACCCTTCGCTCATTGGCAGCATGGTGCCGGAAATCATCCGGTGGCAGACGCCGCTGACCCATATGCGCCGCACTGCGCTCCAGGATTGGGAGATCGGCGGCAAACAGATTAAAAAGGGCGACAAGGTCGTGATGTGGTATCTCTCCGGCAACCGCGACGGCAGCGTCATCGACCGAGCGGACGAATTCATTATCGACCGCAAAAATCCGCGCCATCACCTCTCTTTTGGCTATGGAATTCATCGCTGCATGGGCAACCGCCTCGCCGAACTGCAACTGCGTATCATCTGGGAAGAGATTCACAAGCGTTTCTCAAGGGTCGAAGTGACAGGCGAGCCTGAGCGCCTGTATTCAAATCTGGTGCGGGGAATCACCAATCTGCCGGTGCGTTTGCATGCCCGCTGATTGTCCGAACCAAATATTGCGGAGATAGAAATGGTAAAGGTAACGTTCGTCGCGAGCGGCGGAGAGCGCCGGGAAGTTGAGATCGACAAAGGCGAAACCGCGCGCGAAGCGGCATTGTTCAACGACGTGCCGGGTATCGACGGCGATTGCGGAGGCGTTTGCGCCTGCGCGACCTGTCACGTCCATGTCGACCCCGAATGGATCGACAAGGTCGGTCGGCTGCAGGAAGGCGGGATGGAAGCCGAGCTGCTGCAGTTCGCCGAAGGCACTACAGAATACAGCCGCCTCGCGTGCCAGATTCCGATGAAGCCGATGCTGGATGGCCTAGTGCTTCACGTGCCCGAACAGCAATATTGATCCATCGAGATAGATCTCGCAATCCTCGCCCAATCGATGGAGAAGCAACCCTGATCCTCAGATGGAGACCATGATGGCGACCCAGCTGAAAGAGAACACCCACGCGGACGACGACGCGTTTCGCACAGAAGTACGCGAATTCCTTGCCGAAAACTTCCCGGAAGAACTTAAGGCCAACCTGCTAGCAGGCCTGAAAATTCCGACAAACGAAACGCCTCTCCATACAAAATGGCGTGAGTCATATCGGTGCTCGGGGCTGGGCACGCCCAACGGGCCCAAGGCATATGGAGGCAGTGGCAGGCTGCTGCCGAAATGCTCGATTTGGCGCAGGCATTGTTCGACAGTACGCTTGACTACCTGAAGCAGCACGTGCGGTTCAACCAGATGCTCGCCACCTTCTTAGCGCTTCAGTACCGCGCTGAGCTTTCGCCTGCCGCTAGCTGCGCGAGGAAGGCTAGCTAAGCGGCATGTGGGCACGCAACTCTCGCGCCCACGATCCGAGCGGTCGTCTCATCCGCCCAATCATTTTTCGCAGGTGCCGAGACTGTCCGTCGAACAGCACAGTGGAGGTATAAATGCATTCGGGCCTACTTCTTTCGTAAGCGAGTTCGGCGCCGACCTGCTGCCAACCTCTGCCTTCCTCTCCGATCAGCGAGTCGGAACCAAGTTCGACATCGTCAAAGAAGACTTCTGCGAAATGTTCGTCCCCGGTCAGATCGTAGATGGGGCGGATGTCGACGCCCAGTAGCCTCAGGTTCACGATCACGTGGGATAGCCTACTGTGTCGATACCGCAGCTCGCCCGAGGTCCGCAAGAGGGCGATCATGTAATCTGACTTAGCGACGTTGGTGGTCCAGATCTTCTGGCCATTGAGCAGCCAACCCTTGCCGACAGCTTCTGGCGCGATCCAGACCGCCGGCGAGCTCGGAACCCGCCCCAGATTCGTCCTTGCCGATGCAGAAAAATATATCACCGTGGCAAATTCAGGGGATTTGCCGGCGGCACTGCTTGTTCGTACCCAACTTGAGGAGAAACGGTGCGCTCTGGCATTCGGCTACCCGGTGGGCTGCGACCGGTGCGCCCGCCGAGAGGAGTTCTTCAACGACGACGAATCGGGCAAAGGGCGCGCGGCCAGCGCCGCGGTATCCGGAAGGCAGCATCAGGCCGACGAACCCGGCCATTCCCAGCTCGCGGCAGAATTATGCATCGCAACCCACCCATGAGCGGGCTCTGATGTCGAGTGGCATATCCGCCACCGCCGCAGCCGCCAGTACGGCGGCCTGCGCGCGCAGCCTCTTATCTACCGGGGGTATCCCGTTACGGAAGAAAGAGCCGAACATGTAACGGCAATTCCTTCAAAGTGCTTGACGCCCGACCTCGCAGCTTGCGGTGCGCTGCACGCACCAAAAATGTCAACACCTAGTAGAAAGTGATGGTGTATACACCCCGCACACGGCTTCCGCCATAATGTCCGGCATGAATCCGCCGAATTGACATTAAAAATAACAGGTGTAGTTATAAAAAATAGCAGGTGTAGTAATAATAGTCAAAAGAAGGGGGGTTGGAGATGGTGACTGAACTTGGTAGAGATCGAATTTCAATACCTGTGCTGATGGCAGGAGTTAGGGTGATTGGGTTGGGAATGGCGGGTTTGGCGTTATCGACGCCTGCTATTGCGCGGGACGATGTCCGGGAGCCGACCGAGCAACAAGCGCCCGCCGATGCGGTGCAAGACGAGGCAGGCGAGAGTTCGACTCAGCCGCCAGTCGCCCAAACCGACGCTTTCGGCAATGTCATCATCGTTACCGCGCGCAAACGAGAAGATATGCTGCAGGACATCCCGATCGCGGTTGCCGCCCTGTCCGGGAATTCGCTGGACGATGTCGGCATCCAGAGGCTTGACGAAACCACGGCGCTGATTCCCAATCTGCGCGTGTCGCATGCGGGCACCGGTCCGGGCGTGGCCAGCCTGTATATCCGCGGCATCGGTTACAACGGGACCGAGAAACTGGAAGCCCACTCGGTGGGCGTTTTCATTGACGATTTCTACTGGGGCATGGGCCATGGCCAGTTGCTCGACACGTTCGATATCGAGCGGATCGAAGTTCTACGCGGGCCGCAGTCGGTGCTGTTCGGCAAAAATACTTCACGCGGCGCGATCATGGTGCGCCGGACCAAGCCTCAGGGTTACACTGGAGGCAAGGTGAAGGTAGGGATCGGAAGCTACGACCAGCGCGTTGTGCAGGGCGTCTTCCATACCCCGACGGTGCTGGATGATACCTTGTCGTTCAAGGTCGGCGGGACTTATCGCGAGCGCGACGGCTTCGCCACGAACCTTTATGACGGCACCAGCGAAGGCGATTACGAATATGTCGGTCTCCACGGCATGGCCCTATGGGAGCCGACCGGCAATTTGGAAGCGCTATTCGTATTCGACTACAATCGCGAGCGCGGCGAAGCGACGCCGCTGCAGAACGACAACGTGCTGGGCGTAGACCTGTTCTTCGGTGGACAGCAACTCAATCCCGGCGTCCGGCCACACGAAGTCTGGCCTGACCTGGTCAGCGATCAGCGGCTCGACGCCTATCGCTACAGCTTGCGGGGCGATTGGGAGACGGACATCGGGACGATCACCTCGATCACTGGCTATCTCGACGAGGCGGACTACACTCTGCAGGATTTCGACAGCGGATGCGGCGCCGATACCCAAGGGCTGGGGTGTGCCTTCACACCCAATCCGCTGCTCGTCAGCGCAGCCAATCCGACTGGCACCCTTCACACAATCAGGGACCAGGAGTTTAAGGAGTTTACCCAGGAACTGCGTATCGCCAGCACACTGACCGATACGCTGTTCATTCAGGCTGGCGGCTTCTTCTATGACGATGCCATCGAAAGCCGGCAGAGGACCAATTTCGCCGCGTTCAAACGTACCACGCAAGATACCCGACCCTACGCCCTGTTCGGTCAGGTCGAATGGGAGATCGTGCCGGACCTGACTGCGACCGCCGGTGCCCAGTGGATCCATGAGGAGAAGGAATATTCGAAGACCGTCTTCTACCTGCCCAATGTTCCGGTCGTAGGCGGCGCAGTTCTTCTGCCGCTTCTGGAAGACGAAAAGAGTTGGGAAGACACGGTTTTCCAAGCCTCCCTATCGAGGACCCCTAGTCCTGACCACTTGCTGTATGTGTCGCTGTCTGACGGGTTCAGAAGCGGAGGTTTCTCTGCCCGTGGCACCGCCGCCGAAGCGGTCGATTCGACGCTTCCGAACTATACCGGAGGCACCGGCGAGAATTTCCTTGCCTTCGATCCGGAGACCACGCGGCAGATCGAGATCGGGTCAAAGAACACGCTTTTCGCTGGTGCGTTGACGTTGAACCTGACTGCGTTTCGTACCGAGTTGAAGGGCTTGCAGAATGGCTCGGTCGCTCTGACGCCGAATTTCGGGGTCAACACCAACACCTATATCAACAATTTCCAGCTGGCCGAATTCAAAGGCTTTGAGATCGAGAGCATTCTGAAAATTCCCGGCCTTGAAGGGCTGACTCTTCTGGCGAACATGGGGCATCTCGATGCGAGCGTCGAAGAAGCGCTGGTACCGGCTACGCGCTTGGGTGTCGGTCCGGGCGGTTCGCCGGGAAGTCCCCAGCAAGGACTGATCGACCTGTCGGCGGCTCCGCTGCCTCAGGCGCCGGAATATACCTATGCCCTGACGGCGAATATCGAGCAGGACCTTACCGCAGGCCTGCGAGTCAATTCGACCGTGCAGTTTTCCTACGTCGACGATGTGGTTCTCCGGTCGCTGGGCACCGCGCCCGATGTTCAGAAAGGCTACGGCTTGCTGGAAGGCACGATCGGATTCAGCTGGAAGCAATTCTCGCTTCAGCTGTTCGGCAAGAACCTGCTGGACGAGGATTATCGTGTGAATTCGCTGCCCAATGTCCCGTTTCAGGGCTGGGGCAACCTGCGGACTGTATTAGTGGAACTTACGGCAAGTTCTAACGTTGTCGGCAATCGACCGTTAGAGCTTCAACCAAGGAAGGTGGAACTCATTTGTATATCGAACTGACCCCGGAAGAACAGGCGTTTCGCCAAGAGGTTTTGGACTTCCTCGAGCAACATCTTACCTCGGTCGTGCGGCGCGCCAGTCGGCTGTCGACAGGCGTGTTCGTCGACCCCCCCTGGTCGAAGGAATGGCACCGCGCGCTCTACGAAAAAGGCTGGATTTCCTATGCCTGGCCACAGGAATATGGCGGGTGCGGCTGGTCCCCGGTGCAGCGCTACATCTACGAAAGTGAGGCGGCCCGTAGCGGGGCGCCGGCGGTTGCACCGATGGGTATTAACCTGGTGGGGCCGGTCATCTGCGAATACGGTTCCGACTGGCAGAAGGAATATTACCTGCCGCGCATCCGTTCGGGCGAGGATTACTGGTGTCAGGGGTTCTCGGAACCGGGCGCGGGTTCCGACCTGTCGAGCCTGAAGACGAAGGCCGTTCGCGACGGCGACGACTATATCATTTCGGGTGAGAAGACCTGGACAACACATGCCCATTTCGCGAACATGATCTTCGCGCTGGTCCGTACTTCGCGGGAGGATAAGCAGCAGAACGGGATCAGCTTCCTGCTGGTCGACATGGATTCCCCAGGTGTCACCGTAAGGCCGATCATCACGATCGCGGGCGATCATGAGGTCAACCAGGTACATTTTGATGATGTGCGGGTGCCGGCCAGCAATTTGGTCGGAGAGGAAGGGAAGGGCTGGAGCTACGCCAAATATTTGCTCGAATTCGAGCGCGGTGGCGGCGCGCCGTCAGCCCGCTCGCGTATGGCACTCGAACGATACAAGACAATTCTGCGAAACGAAGCCGGCGATACGCCCGGCAAATGGCTGATTGACGAAAAGGACATCCAGCTTCGCCTCGGCCAGCTCGCTGCACGTGTGATCGCCCTCGAAACGCTCGATATGCGACAGGTTGCCAGGCGGCAGGTCGGAGGCAGACCGGGCGCGACGGCCTCGATCGTCAAGACGCTGGGAGCGGAATTGTTGCAGGCGATAGAGAAGGCTTCGATGGAAGCGCTCGGGCCTCATGGTCTGCCGGCAATGAAGCTCGACGGGCCGGATTTCGTCGTGCCTAACGAAACATCCGTGCCCGAACATGGTTGGGCCATCGCGGGACGGCATCTGAATGGACTGGCTGGGACGATCTTCGGTGGAGCGTCCGAAATCCAGCGAGAGATTATTGCTAAAGAACTGACCTGAAGTTGCTCGTAGCAGGTCGTGACGCAGCGACCTCGCCCGCAACACTAGGGCCCTCGGCAGAGTTGCTTTCGGCCCCGTAATTGTGAGGCTTCAGGTGACTTCGAGCTGGGCCAGTTTCAGCGAATGTGACCTTTTACTGCCGTAGCTGTCCTGCAGGACGAGGGCGCGTTTGTAGTGATGGGAAAGCTCGTATTCATCGGTCAGGCCGATTCCGCCATGCAGTTGTATGGACTGTTTGCCGATGAATTCGAAGGCATCTGCCATCGTGACCTTGGCGGCGGAGAGTTGGCGGATCGCCTGAACGGTCTCGGTCCCGTAAAGGCTGATCCCGGCAACGACGCTCTGCGCCAGTTCGTAGTGCATCAGCATTTCAGCGAGACGATGGCGCACGACCTGATTGGCGGCGAGTGCCTTGCCGAACTGGACCCGGGTATTCACATATTCAGTGGTCAGTTCGAACATGCGGCGTAGAATGCCGAGGCATTCGACCACTGCGGCATGCGCGCCCATGCGATTCATGCTCTCAATGGCATGAGCGACCCCACTCTTGGTGACGACAATCGTGCTTGCGGGCATTACGACATTCTCGAATTCGATATCCGCAGCCGGAGTTCCGTCGACGAGGCGGTAATGATTTATGGCAACGCCCGGCGTGTTAGCCGGAACCAGCAGAAGAACGCTTGCCGGCTGATCGCCTGCATCATCAAGCGCGGCGCTGACCAGAAGCAGGTCGACCGACGGATAGGTGACGAATTGCTTCCCGCCCGTTAGCGTGACGCGCTCTCCGCTCAACTTTGCCCGGCACTGCCCGGTTTCGGGCGCCTGGTCTTTCCGTTTCTCGGTAACCGCAACAGCGATTGTTTTGCTACCCGAAATCATGCCTTCCGCTAGCGATCGGGCGAGATTGCGGTCCTCGAAACAGTCGAGCGCGATCGCGGGGATAGCAATATTTTCCGCAAACGGCTCTACCGCCAAGTGATAGCCGATGCATTCCTGAAGGATCGCAACTTCCTTTGTCGTGCCGCCCAATCCGCCCAGATCCGTTGAGAATGGCAAAGCCAACACCCCAAGCTCGGCCAGCTCGTTCCAGTTCGCTAGATCATAGCCGCGCCCGTGTTCGAGATAACGAGCGCGATTCTGGATGGAATATCGATCTGAGAAGAAATTACTCACGGTATCGCGGTAAAGGTTTTGCTCTTCAGTCAGCTCAAAGTTCATCGCGATTCCTAAAAAAGAGTACTCTCTATAGTTTTAATGCCGCGATTTGCAGGGAATGGCAAGAAAGTTGTTGCATGTTGCGGTATTTGCCCTCGATCTAGGGGATCGCCTTGCTGTGAAATCCACCATCCGGGGGAGAGTTGGGTGCAGGGCCGAGAATGCGAAACCAGGAGGCATCTGTGAGTCTGGACCTCGCGAAAACTCTGGGTTTGTGGAAATGATAACGAGTCTTGCTGTCACCCGAATATGAAGCGCGATACCTACCCCGCCGGGTACGTTTTGGAATAGGCAGCTGACCCGGCGGTTGAATGGTTCGATAGGTATTCTGACGTTGACCAGGCGCGGCAGCTAATGTGTGTGCCGCAGCCGCATTTCGCCTGGGCGCATATCGCTGCTCCTTCATCACCTTTGCTCCGCTGATTTTGCAGCGATTGCGGACCACTAGCAAAGCTGACGCAGATGATCATCAAATGCCAAAAATACAACAAAGTATAATTAATTGATTGGCACGACGACCCGATTGAGTTATGCAATTAATACTCGCTAAGGTAAATTTGGGATTCGGTGGCGAAAAATATAACACTAGGGGATTTTTAAAGGCATGAAAGCGCTAGAGCCGATCTCGATAGGAAGCGTAGAAATACCCAACAGGGTAGTTCGTACCGCTCACGGAACCCACTTCGGGGACGGCGGGTTCTCGCCAACCCTAATAGATTATCATGTCGAGCGTGCCCGGGGCGGCGTGGGACTCACGATTCTTGAAATCGCCGGAGTTCACCCGACTTGTCCTTCATCAATCTGCAATTTTGACGATTCAATTATCGATGGTTATGTGCGGTTGATGGAGGCAGTACGGCCCCATGGCATGCGGGTCTTCCAGCAATTGTGGCATGCCGGGCACAATGGCCTCCCCCTGGATGGTGGGCCGCCGTGGTCCTCTTGCGATTTGCCGAGCCCAGTTCTCGGCGTGGTACCAATCGGCATGAACAAAGCGCAGATTGAGGAATTGGTCGCGGCTTTCGCCGCTGCGGCCGAGCGTTGCAAGAAGGGTGGTATTGACGGTGTCGAGCTGCATGCATCGCACGGCTACCTGCCGCAGCAATTTATGTCAGCGATGCTCAACCACCGTGATGACGAGTACGGCGGCAGCTTCGAAAACCGGATGCGCTTCACCGTCGAGGTACTGTCTGCCATCCGCGAACGGGTCGGTGCCGATTATCCGGTGGGCGTCCGGCTCAGTCCCGAAATTGTTGAAGGCGGAATGACACCCGAGGAGACCGCGAAGGCGGCAAGCTATCTCGAGGAGCGGAATCTCATCGACTTTCTCGACGTGTCAATGGGCGGCTATTTCGCTTTTCCGAAGATGATCGGAGGGATGTTCGAACCTGCGGGCTACGAATTGCCTACCAGCGCCCCGGTGACTTCGGCGGTCAAAGTTCCCCGCATTGTAACGGGCCGTTTTCGCACGCTGGAGGAAGTCAGCCAAGTCATTTCAGAGGGAACGGCCGATCTTGTCGGCATGACCCGCGCGCACATCGCCGATGCAGCGATCGTGCGCAAAACGCGTGAGGGCAGAGAGGCCGCAATCAGGCCCTGCATCGCTTGCAACCAAGGCTGCGTGGGAATGCTTCTCGGGCCGGAACGGCGAATGGGCTGTACGGTCAATCCCTATATCGGGCGCGAGGGCGAGGTGAACGACGACAAGCTGCCGCAGCCGGACGGGAAGCGGACGGTACTAGTGGTTGGCGGTGGCCCGGCCGGAATGGAGGCTGCGAGGGTCGCGCGGTTGCGCGGGCACAACGTTATCCTTGCCGAAGCTGCGCCCGAATTGGGCGGACAGATCAGGATTGCAGCGCTTGCGCCCCGGCACCAGGCGATTGCGGATTATACGCTTTGGCAGGAATCGGAAATCTATCGCCTGGGCGTCGATGTGCGTCTCAGTACCTATGTGGATGCGGACGATATCGCCGGGTTTGGCGCCGATCGCGTGATCATTGCCACCGGATCTTATCCCCGGATGGACGGTATTCAGCTGGCCATTCCGGCCCGTCCAATGGAGGGTATCGATCACCCCAACGCGATGTCGTCGATCGAGTTTTTCACCGGACGGCGCAATACCAGTCCGGCGCAGGCCATCGTGGTCGACGATGTCGGGCATTACGAAGGGATTGCGGTAGCCGAGGCACTGATCGAGAAGGGGGCCGCAGTGACTTTCGTTACCCGCCACAGGGCCTTTGCCCATCTGCTGGAGTCCGCTCTTCAGCCCGAGCCGGCGCTGCAACGGTTAAACCGCGGGGATTTCCGGTTGCATCTGCGTTCGCATGTCGATGCCTTCGATGGATCGGAGGCGGTGTTGCACGACCTGCACGGCGGCGGAGAATACCGCGTTCCGGCGGAATGGGCTGTGGTGGTCAGCCATAATCGATCGGCCGTCGAACCGTTCGCGGACCTGCGAAAATCAAATCCCGGTATGATGGTGGTGGGGGACGCAAACAGTCCGCGTTTTCTCTTGCGCGCCATCGCTGAAGGAAACGGGGCGGGCTGCCAAGTGTGAGTCCGTTCGACGACTAGCGCAAAAAATGATTGGAATTGAATCGATGGAAAGAGGATTAAAATGACTACAGCTCCCCAAAGCACGGATTCAGTCGAGTTGAACTTGGCCGACCCTCAAGTGATGGAATGCCCCTACCCCCTATACAAGAAGTTGCGGGACGAGGCGCCTGCCTACTTCGTAGAGGAGGCCGGTTTCTGGATAATTAGTCGTTACGATGATTGTCTGGCAGCAATCCGAGACCCGAAGGTTTTCTCGAGCAAGATGGGCTTCCGGCCCGGTTCTGTTCCCGATGAGGTGGCACGGATTTTTAACGAGGAGGGGTTCGGCGCACTCCCCGATACGCTGGTTAGCAACGATCCGCCTTCGCACACCCGCTATCGTAAGCTCGTCGACCGCACCTTTACTGCCGGCCGTGTGCGCCAGATGGAAGATTACATGGTCGAGGTCGTCAGCGAGCTGATCGACGCCTTCATCGACCAAGGGCGTTTGAAGGTGATGGATGATTTCGCCATTCCCGTGCCCATGTATGTGATCGCCGACCAGCTCGGCGTACCGCGTAGTGACCGCGACAAATTCAAGGAATGGTCGGATGCGGCCGTTGCCCCTCTGGGCCTTCTGATTTCCGACGAGCGCAAGATCGAATGCGCCAAGCTCGCCGTTAATATGCATAAATATTTTGTCAAGGTCTTCGCCGATCGTCGGGAAAATCCCCGTGGCGACATCATTTCCGATCTGGTGACCAAGGAAGTAAACGGGAAACCACTGGATACGCCTGAACTGCTTTCGGTTCTCGACCAACTTCTCGTCGCTGGCAACGAGACTACCACGAGCGCGATCGGAGCCTCAGTTGTTAGGCTGGCCCAAGATCCCGAATTGGTCGAGCTACTCGCAAGCCAGCCGGACAAATGCAACAACTTTGCAGAAGAAATCCTCCGTCATGAATCTCCGGTCCAAGGGTTGTTCCGGATGACGACCGAGGATGTCGAGATCGGTGGGACCACCATTCCTCAAGGCAGCCTCGTGAACCTGCGTTACGGCTCGGCCAACCGGGACGAAAACAAGTACGAATGCCCGGCGGAATTCAACGTCGACCGCAAGAATGCATCTTCCCATCTCGCCTTCGGGGCGGGCATCCACCACTGTATCGGTGCCCAATTGGCGCGTCGCGAGATCGCGATCGCGGTCCGCGAATTGACGACCCGGCTGAAGGACATCCGCTTGGTTGACCCGGACACGCTCTCGCATACGCCGAGCGTGATCCTGCGTGGCCTCAATGAATTTGAGATCGAATTCTCGGAACGGTGAGAGCGGAGATGGAAGAGGACATGACCTTTGATTACGATGTCATTGTGATCGGTGGCGGAGGTGCCGGAATGGCGGCCGCCATCACGGCACATGACTCAGGTGCGCGCGTGGCGCTGCTGGAAGCCGCCGAGCAGCTGGGCGGATCGACGGCACTTTCGGGTGGCGTTGTCTATGGTGCGCCGACCAGTGTCCAGCGCGCGGCCGGCATCGAAGATGATAGTGTCGATGCGATGTTCGAATATTACATGACGCTCAACCAGCACAAGGTTGAGCCAGGGATAGTTCGTCGCCTGTGCGAACTATCCGGGCCTGCGATCGAATGGCTTATCCAGCTGGGCGTGAAATTCGACCCAGCCGAACTTTATGCCTCGGGCGTGGAAAGCGTCGTGCGCGGTCACAAGGCGGCTGGCAATGGCGCTGCCATCACGGAGGTTCTCGACCGCGAGGTCAGCCGCCGCGAAATCGACGTGTCGCGCGCCTGCCGGGTGACTGCACTGCATACTGACGAAAACGGTGCCGTGCGCGGTGTGGTGCTGGACGGCGAAATCGTGAGTGCACGCAACGTGATCATCGCCACAGGCGGTTTTGGCCACAATAAGTTGCTGCTGAACCGTCACTATCCCGAAGCTGCGCAGCACGGAGACTGGACTTGGGCGATAACCGCAAAGACCTGCACCGGCGACGGCTTGCTGATGGGGCAAGAAGCTGGTGCTGATATCGCCGGCCATAATCGCGGTCTGCTGCTGACGACACCCGGCTTCTACCGTGATCTCGAAGTTTTCGTCCCCGGCTGGCTGGTTTATGTGAACCGGGAAGGCCGCCGATTCATCGACGAAACCACCGAATATGCAGTGATGTCCGGCGTGGTGAAGGATCAACTTGGCGGTTCGGTCTTTGCGGTATTCGACGAAACAGCGCGTGCCACTGCTGAGCCCGAACCACGCTATGCAGATGCGCACAAGGCAGGCATTATCACGCTGAACTGGGTGACCGATAAGATTGACGAGCAGATCGCAAAGGGCAAAGTCGTCAAGGCGGATACGCTCCCCGAACTGGCCAGCCTGGTAGGGATCGAAAGCGACACGCTGGAAACCACGATCGCCCGTTATAACTCGGATTACGAGAAGGGTGAGGACAGCAAGTTCCGTAAAGATGCCAGCTTGATGAAGCCGGTCTTGCAAGCGCCTTTCTATGCTTCAGAAATCCGGCCGGCGATCGTCTGCCTCACCTCTACCGGGCTACGGGTGGATGAGGATATGCATGTACTCGACAGTGCCGACCAGCCCATCAAAGGCCTGTTTTCGGCCGGCGAGGTTTCGGGCGGCGTTCTGGGTGACCGCTACATCGGCGGCGGCAATTCCATCGCCAATGCGATCGTATTCGGCCGCGTGGCGGGCGAGCAGGCGGCTCGCGAAGCAGGGGCAACAGCAAACAGGGAAACAGTTTGATGGCAGACGATCTATCTCTTGAAGGCAAGGTGGCTCTTGTCACCGGGGCTGCGCAGGGAATCGGGCGCGAAATTGCTAGCCGGATGGCGCAGCATGGTGCGCGGGTGATACTGACTGATGTCGAGCCTGAGCTTGGCAAGGAAGCAGCTGCTACCATGAAGGGTGCATCCTATCGCGATCTCGATGTGACCAGCGAAACCCAGTGGGAAAAAGCGATCGAGACGCTACGCGACGAGCACGGACGCCTAGATATTCTGGTCAACAACGCAGGTATCAGTCCTGCGGCGAATATCGAACAGACCGACCTCGATTTGTGGCGGCGCGTCCAAGCGATCAATGTCGAGAGCGTGTTTCTCGGATGCCGGACCGCACTGCCGCTGATGCGTGAATCCGGCGATGGTGGTTCAATCGTGAACCTCAGTTCTATTCAGGGCTTGCGCCCTGCGGCACCGTTGGCTGCCTATTCCGCGTCCAAGGCGGCTGTGCGCGCCCTGACCAAATCAGTGGCCCTGCATGCTGCGGGCGACCGGATACGCTGCAATTCGGTCCACCCCGGCGGTGTTCATACAAGAATGCTCGACGATTTTGCCGCACTGACTGGCGACACAGATGCGGCCATAACCCAGATGAATGCAGCAAATCCACTTGGCCGGGTGGGCCAGCCGCTTGATATCGCGAATGGGGTTTTATACCTTGCGTCTGACCTGTCTGTCTGGGTGACCGGTCTTGAACTTGTCATCGACGGAGGCTCCACTTTGTGATGCGCGGTACGCTGGATCCTTCCGGTTGGCGCGTGTGGCGGAGCCAGGACGAGATGAACGATCTCGTCGAACGCGGCGTGTGGGAGAACCGCACGACCTGGCAGGACGCGGTGTCGAAGGCAGACGCAGACCCCGATGGCGTGGCGATCTGGTTCGACGATGGGTCCGAATTAAAATATCGTGAGGGCGTGGAAGAGGCCCGCCGACTGGCTGTTTCACTCGTCGAATTGGGCCTCAAAAAAGGCGATGTTGTCAGTACCAACCTGCCGAACTGGCGGGAAATGGCAATTATTAATCTAGCCTGCTGCGCGCTCGGTTTAGTGATCAATCCAATTATCCCGATTTATCGCGATCGCGAGGTTGGGTTCATCCTGAAAGATGCCGGAACGCGCCTGCTGTTTACGCCAGGCGGGATGAGCAATTTCGACTATCCCGCAATGGGGCGGCAACTCGCCGAACAGACGCCGTCGTTGGAATGGGTTGTCACTGTGCGGCCCGGCGAGGGCAAGCCGGTTGATCAGAGTTATTCTGCATTAGTTGAACATGGCGATCCGGGCCGGTTCGAAGCCACGGAAGTAGATCCCAACCATATCAAGCTGCTAATGTACACTTCCGGCACTACCGGGGTCCCGAAAGGCGTTCTGCACAGCCACAACACGTTGAGGCGATCCGCGGCCAATTCCGCCGAAGCGCGCGGAGTAGGAGAAGGGGATATCACCCTGATGGCGTCGCCGGTCACTCACGTGACGGGCTATTCTTCGCTGGAACAGGCGTTCAATTCGCCGATCAAGACCGCGCTGATGTCCCGATGGGACAAAGTTGCGGCGATCGATTTCATTGAGCGGAGCGGGGCGACGCTGACTGTGGGGGCGACACCGTTCCTCAAGGAATTGGTGGATGAAGCGCAGGCGCGCGGTACCGGCCTGCCCAGCCTGAGACAATTCGCCTGCGGCGGAGCCGAAGTGCCTCCGCAACTAATCGGGCGTGCGCATGAAGTGCTGGAGAACTGCCGGTGCTTCCGGGTGTATGGAAGTACGGAAGTGCCGCTCGTCACACAGGGTTTTCAGCAGGTCGAACATGCTCAGCTTGCTGCTGAAACCGATGGCTGCATCCATAATTACGACGTGCGGATCGTTGATATCCAGGGCGACGACGTGGTACCGGGCGACGAAGGCGAGATTTTGGCCCGGGGCCCGTCTATGTTCCTCGGCTACACCGACTGGGAAGAAACCGCGAAGGCCATTGATGAAGATGGCTATTTTCATACCGGCGATCTCGTCCGCGCTGGCGAACAGAATAGTATTCTGGTCAGCGGCCGGCTGAAGGATATTATCATTCGCGGCGGCGAGAATCTGAGCGCGAAAGAGATCGAGGATGTGCTTCATCGCCATCCCGCGATTCAGGAAGCCGCAGTTGTCGCCATGCCGCACCCGCGCTTGGGTGAGGGTGTTTGCGCATGGTTGATCCTGCATGATGGGCATTCGGCCCCTGGTGCCGAAGAACTGGGCCAGTTTGTTCGCGAACAAGGGTTGGCCCCGCAAAAGGCTCCTGAACAAATTGAAATAGTGAATGATCTTCCCCGAACCGCTTCGGGGAAGATCCAGAAAAATATCTTGCGGGAAAATATTCGCGAGAAAGAAAAACTAACAAGGGAGTGGATTACATGCTGAATAAACACACATTTTTGTCCGGTTGCGCGATTGCGGTTTTCGGATGGAGCGGACTAACTACGTCGGCAAACGCGCAGGATGCCACCGAACCGGTTTCAAAAGTTGCCGCGGACGTGGACGATGCGGTCATCATCGTGACCGCGCGCCGGCGCGACGAAGCGCTGCAAGACGTTCCGATGTCCATCACGTCCATCGGCGGCGATGCTCTCGAAAAGTCGCAGATTTCCAAGCCCGAGGCGCTGGCCTCGCGGGTGCCGACGCTGAACATCGCGGTCGGAGGCTCGGGTTCGGGCGGGCAGATCAGCCTGCGCGGAATTGGCTCCTCCAACGTATCCGCCGCGTTCGACAGTGCCGTCGCGCTCGACTTCGACGGCGTGGTGCTCAGTTCCATGCGCCTGGTCCAGGCCGGCTTCTTCGATGTCGCGCAGATTGATGTCCTCAAGGGGCCCCAGTCACTCTACTTCGGCAAGAGCGCGACGGCCGGGGTGCTGTCCATCCGGTCCGCCGATCCGACCACGACGTTCGAGGCTTCGCTTCGCGGGTCTTACGAGATTGAGGAGAAGGGCTATACCGTCGAAGGGTATGTCTCTGGCCCGATCAGCGATACGCTCGGCTATCGGATCGCTGGCCGTTATAACAAGATTGACGAGCTCTATGTCAACGCTGCGCCAAATGTTGCCAATTCCTATCGCGGAGAGGAGAACATTAATCTGCGCGGCACGCTGGAATGGGAGCCCAGCGACAGTTTCAAATTCAACGTCAAAGCCAATTACGTTCGCCATGATAATGACGGGGAAATCCGCCACACCCAGATTTTCTGTGGGGCGAACGGGGTGCCCGACCCGCTGGTTTTGCTGGGCGGGGCGGTCGTCGTTCCACCCGGCTATGATTGCAATTCCTTCGATAACACTTTCTGGCTGCCCGATTCCGCTGCGCCGCTAGGGCAGATGGCGCCTCCGGGGATGGATAATAATGGTGGTGTGCCGTTCAACAATACCGACATCTATCTGGTGCGCGCGCGCGCAGATATCGCGTTGCAAGATAATTTGTCGCTCGCCTTGGTGAGTGGCTATTTCGACTTCGAATCGCGCGGTCAGGATTTCTACGGCTATGGCGGTATGTTCGGGGTCGGAACCGACCTCAACCGCAACCGAACCAAACAGTTCAGCCAGGAAATTCGACTGACCAGCGATAACGTCGGTCCGTTCAATTGGCTTTTCGGAGGTTTCTACGAACGTCGCGATATCCTCTTCGAAGCAGCTCAGAATGCGGTTAATATCTCATTCCTGACGCCCGATCCGGTGACTGGGGCGACATTTGACTGGCGCCGCCAGCACTACACAACCACCGATGCCTATTCGGTTTTCGGAAGTGTGTTGGTCGAGCCGATCGATCGCCTCGAACTGTCGGCTGGACTGCGCTACACCAAGGAAGAAAAGGTCAACCGGATCGACGTTCCCTTCGTCCATGCCGTATTGTCCGGGCCACCATTTAACTTCCTAACCAGCGGTTTTCAATCGCCTCAGATCCGCTTCGACGACGATAATCTGTCGCCCGAAGTTTCCATCAAATACGAGATATCCGATGCCGCTCACATCTATGCGGCCTACAAAAAGGGCTTCAAATCCGGCGGGATCGACAACAGTGCACTGCCGTCGAGCGGGTTGAGTGACATCGTCGCATCAGGCGATTACTCACAGCTGATCTTCGGTTCGGAAACCGCTGAAGGGTTTGAAATTGGGTTGAAAAGCATGTTGGCGCAGGATCAGCTCCGTCTGAACCTCTCGCTTTTCAATTATGTTTTCTCCGACCTGCAAATCCAGAGTTTTGACCCGATCGCTATCCAGTACAGAACCGGCAATGCTGGCGAGTTGCGCTCACGCGGGGGCGATATCGATCTCAGCTGGCGTTCGCCTGTTGACGGGTTAACCCTGGCAGCCGCAATCGCCTATACCAACGCCAAATTCACCAAGACTTACATCTCCAATACCGGGGTCGACCTGGACGGCAGGGCGGCGCCCAGAGCTCCCAAGTGGTCCGGCAATATCTCGTTCGACTGGACCCTCCCGATGTCGAATAATCTCGACCTCAACCTGTTCGGTCTGGCCAATTATTCCGGATCCTATTTCGCGGATGCTACGTCATTTGATGACTATGTGCAGAACGAATACGTTACGCTGGACGCAAATATCTCGATCGGATCGCCGGATGATTCCTGGCGCGTGTCCCTTATCGGCAACAACCTGACTGACAAGATTTACGTCAATCAGGCTTCCGGGCGTCCGTTCCGGCAAGCCGGTGTGGGTGATGACCTCGCTTTAACGCAAAATCGGGGTCGGCAGGTCTTCGTGGAACTGGCGGTTAAATACTGAACGCGAAAAGATGAAAAATCGAAACGTAGAAAGGTGAGATTATGGTTGAGACATTGACAGGAACGAACCGGTCAAAGGGCTTGTCTTACCAAGAACTTTTGAAGACCGATTCGAAAAGCGTACCTGCCTCTCTGAAAAAGCAGTCATCGGCGGATGACGCCCCGCTTTCGATCGGTGTCGAACGCTACTACACCCGCGAGTTCCACGATCTGGAAGTCGAGAAACTCTGGGGTCGTGTGTGGCAGCTTGCCTGCCATGAGGACGATATCCCGAACGTCGGTGATGTGCTGAATTACGATATCGCGTCGCTCTCCTACATAGTCGTCAGGACCAGCGAAAACGAATTTTCGGCCTTTCCCAATGCCTGCCGCCATCGCGGTCGCAAGCTGGTCGATTGTCGTAAGAAGGGGCTGGGCGTCTTGCGCTGCCCCTTCCACGGATGGTCATGGAGCCTCGACGGCAAGCTAAAGGAAGTTCCCTGCCAGTGGGATTTTCCCGGCGTAAGCGAAGCAACCCATTCCTTGCCGAAGGTGAAGACCGGGCGCTGGGGCGGGTTCGTCTTCATCAATCCCGATCCCGATGCACAGCCGCTCGAAGAATTTCTCGGTGATATCAACGAACACTGGTCCACGCTTCCCTTCGAGCGGCGTTACAAGGCTGTCCACGTTGCCAAGAAACTGCCTTGCAACTGGAAGATCGCGCAGGAAGCCTTCATGGAATCCTACCACGTGATCGCCACTCACCCGACACTCCTGTTGGAGATGGGGGATGCCAATTCGCAATATGACAGCTTCGGCACTTTGTCGCGCGCGATCTCGCCCCAGGGCATCGCCAGTCCGCATATCGACACCGAATTGGCCGGCGAGCCATTTGACGACACCACGCCTTTCACAGCCTATCGCCATCCGATTACCGGCGATTTTTACGAACGGCTGGAAGAAGACCGCATTCGCCTGACGAAGAAAGATGGTCGCAACGGCATTTTCGACTCGAATGCAGAGCCGCTGGAAGGCGAACTGGAAAATGCCGATCAGCATATCTGCAACTGGTTCGGTGGCCGCCTGACCCCCGATATGGAGGCGGATAAGCATGTCTTCGGTGCGCTGCCCGTAGCGGAAGCAAGGGCCAAGCGCGCCGCGGCCCGACGGGAACAATTGCGACCGCTCATGGGTGACGAGATCGATAAGGTGTGCGATGCCGAACTGGTCGATTCCATCTATTACAGCATCTTCCCCAACATCAGCCCGTGGGGGTGCTACAATCCTATCTTCTACCGCTTCCGGCCCGATGGCGACAATACGGAAAAGTGCATTCACGAAGTGATGTTCATGATGCCGGTCCCCGAGGGGCAGGATCGCCCGCCCGCCGCGCAAATCCGCTGGATGGACATGGATGACGATTACATGGAAGCACCCGAACTCGGACGACTGGCCAAGGTGTTCAACCAGGATCAGCTTAACCTGCGCGCCGTGCAGCAGGGTTTGCACAGCGTTCCCGAAGGACGGGTGACGCTGGCGGAATATCAGGAAACTAAAATCCGCCATTTCCATGCCAATCTCAACGATTGGCTGGGTCTTTAGGCGCTCGCCCAGCCCATTCCATTTGCCTGCGAAGCAGAAACACGAGGTCAGTTCATGAATAAACCGGCATCTTCGCCATCCCTGTCGCCCGACGTGGCGCGGACGATTTACCGCAAGGCTTATCTCATCAATCGCACGGACGAGCGATTTCGGGCAATGCTGACCAATGGCGAACTGGCGGTCGCCTATTATCCTGTCCGCGGACATGAGGTGATTGCGGCGGCCGCGATGGCAGCGCTGGAGCCAGAAGATTACCTCGTGACGACCTATCGCGGTCTGCACGACGCGCTGGGCAAGGGTATTCCCTCTCGCCTGTTGTGGGCCGAATTCGCCGGCAAGCGAACGGGAACCTGCAAGGGCAAGGGCGGGCCGATGCACATCACCCATCCCGAAACCGGCGTAATGGTGACTACCGGTATTGTCGGTTCGGGCATCCCGATCGCCAACGGTCTGGCCATGGCATCGCAAATTCGCGGCGAAAACCGGGTGGCGGTAGCAAGCTTCGGCGACGGGGCCAGCAATATCGGCGCCTTCCATGAGGCGCTAAACATGGCGTCGGTTTGGAAACTGCCGGTGATCTTCCTGTGTCAGAACAACCAGTATGCCGAACACACGACACTGGCTGCCGGTACTTCGGTGACCAGCATCGCAGAACGTGCGGGCTCTTATGGCATGCCAGGCGTTTCTTGCGACGGGTTAGATCCGGCCAGCGTCTACGAGGCGATGAGCGAAGCCGTCAGCCGCGCGCGCGCCGGTGACGGACCGACACTGCTCGAAGCGCGCACTTTCCGACTGCTGGGGCACATATTCGGCGCGGACTACAGCTATGTTCCCAAGGAAGACCTGAGCGCCGCCGAAGAACGTGCCAGCATGGCGAAGCTACGCCAATGGATCAGTGAACGGCAGGTTTCCGAAGCTGATCTGGCGCAGATCGAGCAGGAGGTGGATGCCGAGATCGAAGAGGCCGTCGCCTTCGCGCTGGAGAGCGAATCGCCCGATCCGGACGAAATCAGGTTCGATATCTACGAAACGGAGCAAGCGGCATGAGCGCGGAGAATACCAGTTTCGCACAGGCGTTGAACGCTGCGCTTGATGACGCAATGGCGGATGATGATAACGTCATCATGCTGGGCGAGGACGTTGGCGACGAACAGGGCGGCGGCGTGTTCAAGGTCAGCAAGGGGCTGTCGGGCAAGTACGGGACGAACCGTGTCCGCTCCACACCCATCTCCGAACAGGCGATCATGGGCGCCGCGGTCGGCGCGGCCATCACCGGCATGCGCCCGGTGGCCGAGATTATGCTGATGAATTTCATCACCATTGCAATGGACCAATTGGTCAACCACGCTGCCAAGTTGCGGTTCATGTCCGGGGGGCAGACGAACGTTCCGCTAGTCGTGCGCACGACGACCGGCGCGGGCGTGGGTTTCGGGGGGCAGCATTCGGATATGCTGGAAGCCTGGTTTGCCCATGTTCCGGGCCTCAAGATCGCGACCGCGTCCAATCCGGCCGACGCTTATGGCCTATTGCGCTCGGCAATCGACGATGAAGACCCGACCATTCTGATCGAGAACATTACGCACTACGGGATGACCGGCCCGGCTGCCGAGCCGGGCTATCGTGTGCCACTGGGCAAGGCGGCGATTACGCGCGAGGGCGGGGATGTCACTCTCGTCACTTATGGCCGGGGCGTGGGCGATTGCCTCACGGCGGCGGGCCAGCTTGCCGATGAAGGTATTGCCGCAGAAGTCATCGACCTACGCACCGTGTCGCCCTGGGATGAGGAGGCCGTCCTTGCGTCGGTCGCCAAAACCAAGCGCGCGGTGATCGTTCACGAAGCGGTACGCCCGTTCGGTGCCGGTGCGGAAATCTCGGCGCGTATTCACGAAGAACTGTTTAATGACTTGGCGGGGCCGGTCCAGCGGGTCGCTTCCTATCCCTCACCCGTTCCCTTTGCGAAGTCGCTGGAAACAGCCTTCCTCTACAGCGTCGCGGACATTGTCCAAGCGGCGCGTGAAACCACTAAAAAGAAAGCATAGAGATGAGTGTAGAAGTTCGTATACCCAAGCTTGGAATGAGTGCGCAGACGTCGACTCTTGTGGAATGGTTCGTCGAAGACGGCGCTCAGGTGCAAAAGGGCACACCATTTTATGCGGTGGAAACCGACAAGTCGACGACGGAGGTGGAAGCGCCCGCTGACGGAAAGGTCGAGATCATCGGTGAAATCGATACCGAATATGAGGTGGGTGCCCTGATCGCGCGGATCACCTGAACATGGCGGAGGAGCGGAGTAAAAGCAAATGAGCAATGAGATTTTTGCAGATGACCAGGACGGCAAGGTCCGCATTATCGCCGGCAGAAGCCGCGAAAACGGACAGATTGTCTTTCCCCTGCCCCAAGGTGTGGAGGAGGCGGACTACGAACGGATCGAACTACCGCCCAGCGGCACATTGTGGACCTATACCGTCCAGCGCATTCCGCCGAAGAACCCACCATTTGTCGGGATCAACAGCCCCGACGAATATCAGCCTTTCGCGGTCGGCTATGTTCGGCTTGGGGATGAGGTAATGATCGAGGGCCGGATTGCGGGCGATCCCGACAGTCTGGAGATCGGAATGCCGATGGACTGCGTGACCATTTCTTTCCCCACAGCGGATGGGGCGGAAATGGCGACTTATGCCTTCACACCGGCCAACGGGAGCAAGTTATGAATGATGTATATGTGATAGGTGCCGGCATCCATCCCTTCGGGCGGCACGAAGGCAAGACCGGTCTCGATCTTGGAGTCGATGCCACCAAGCTGGCGTTAGAGGACTGCGGGATCGAGTGGCGCGATGTGCAGGCGGCCTTTGGCGGCTCTTCAGCCTCGGGCAATGCAGATGCGGTACTGCCGCGCATGGGCCTGACCGGTATTCAGTTCATCAATGTCGCCAATGGCTGCGCCACGGGCGGTTCTTCCGTCCTGTCTGCCTACTGGGCGATCAAGGCCGGGGAATTCGACACGGCCCTGGCGGTTGGGTTCGACAAGCATCCCCGCGGATCGTTCAACCCCGATCCAGTCAGGTACGGGCTGCCGCAATGGTATGGTGAAACCGGCATGATGCTGACGACCCAGTTTTTCGCTATGAAGATTCAGCGATATATGCACGATCACGGCATTTCCGCACAGACGCTGGCGGGTGTCGCGGCCAAGGCATTCACGAACGGCTCGGGCACACCCCATGCTTGGCGCCGCACGCCGATGGATGTCGATACCGTGCTGAATTCGCGCATGATCAGCGATCCGCTGACACAATACATGTTCTGTAGCCCATCGGAGGGCGGGGTCGCGTTGATCCTGGCGTCGGAGAAGAAAGCGCGCGAACTGGGGCGCACGCAGGTCAAGCTGCGGGGGGCCGCGTTCAAGACCCGACCGGAACACAGTTTCGAGGTATTTTCCCCTCTGTTGTCGGTCGAACGGGGCGAAACGCCCACCATGCTAGCGGCGCGTTCGGCGTTCGAGAATGCCGGCGTCGGCCCGGAAGACATCGATTTAGCCCAGATACAGGACACCGAAAGTGGTGCCGAAATAATGCATATGGCCGAAAACGGTTTTTGTGACGATGGCGACCAGGAGCAATGGATTTCTGAAGGGCGCACGACAATCGGTGGTAAACTGCCGATCAATACGGATGGAGGTTGCATCGCTTGCGGCGAACCGATCGGTGCATCGGGCCTGCGGCAGATCTATGAAAACGTTTTGCAATTGCGCGGCCAGGCCGAAAACCGGCAGGTCGAAAACGCTAGGCTGGCCTATTCCCAAGTTTATGGTGCTCCGGGCCTTTCTGCAATCGCCATTCTGGAAAAGCAGTAATTCTGCCAGATTGCATAATTTTCTGTCAGGCCGTATATTTGACCTTGCCATCTTGCGCAAAAGAGGGAACCGTGTGAATTGCTAGATATCCCAATGACCTATGACAGCCTCGCGATGGGCGAGAGGCGGAAGCGTATTCTTCACGAAACTCGAAAACTCATTAATGAAGAGGGGTTAGAAGGATTCAGCATGCGCAAAATCAGCATGAGGGCAGAAGTCGCGCCCAAGACGCTTTACAATGCCTTTGGCGATCGGGACCGGCTGATAGGTCTTGCAATCAGGGAAATGTATGATGCGGTTCGGGAGAATGTAAAGTTCAGAACATCCGACAAGACACTGGCGGGACTGCTGGATCGGGCCATCATGCTCAATCGCGGCAATCTCAAGGCGCGCAATTACGCGAAGGCTGTCTCTACGATCTACTTCGCGCAGGATATAGACAAGGATCTGCGCGATATCCTGCAGGAAATGGCAGTGGGCAAAACCAGCGAATGGCTAGAGGATTTACGGGCATGCGGGCAGCTTCAGGACTGGGTGGATATCGAACACCTGACCCGACACATGGCCAACATGGAGTACGGCCTGATACTGGACTGGGCCACTGGCAGGGTGAAGGATTCGGAATATCTGTTCCGGTTTGTGGAGATTGTGCTCTTCAGTGCGATGGCTGCGACGCGGGGCGAAGTCTACGAAACGGCGCAAGCCATGATGACTAGCATGGCGGAGACGCGCGAGGTTCCGACATTCCAAAACCCCGCTATCCGCTTCCAGAACTCGTAGGAAGCTCCGAACTCGCTCCGCGACGTAAAGGTTCCGAACTTGACCGTGTATGGCAGATGGATATCACGTTCAATCCTTCGATCTGGCAGTTCACAATGTGTAGTTACGATTACGCCTTCGCCAAAGCTCGGATCAGCAGGTTGATTCTTCCCCTGTCAATTCTGTCCGCCTGGTGCCCCCCCCCGAGTCCAATCAGAACAGCCCGGGCTGGACGGCCTGCGAATAGGCGGAACTGTTTGCCCTTCATTCGAACACCCATTCGTTCAGGAGCTATCGGGAATGCAATCTCGTCAACCTACTACTTCACTGGCTGCCCCATAACCCGCACTCTCGGGAATGGTGAGAATGTTTTTCCCGTCACGCTGAACGATTTTCGGGAGGACTGGCGCGATCAAGCGCGCTTCGGCACGTTCGACGCAGTCCTGCGCACTGCTGGCCTGGGCCAGCAGTTCCAGGTTCAGCCTGGTGGGAAAGATAATCGTCCGCTCCCCGGCTTCGCCCATAGCCAGTGCGCCGCCAGGTGATAACCATTCGGCATCCACGGTTTCGTAGCCATCGCACGCCGCGATCTGGCGTTCGGGAGCGCGGGCGACGTAGAACCAAGTGTCGAAGCGCTTGTTCATGAAGGTGGGTGTGATCCACCGAGCGAAATCGCTAAGCCTGTCCAGCCGCAATTGCACATCGGCCTCACGAACCACGTCGAGGAACGCGAGTTCGCCTTGTTCGACCGCCTTGCGGCTTGCCGGGTCGCAGGAACCCTCGAAGGCGCTGCCATCGCTTTTATCGGCCAGCAGGATGCCCGCTTCCTCATAGGCTTCGCGAACTGCGGCGATCCGCAGGGTCCGCTGTGTCGGTTCAAGTGTGTCCCAGCCGGCGCAATGGTCGGCCCATTGCGCAGCATCATCACCCGTAGCTGGTTTCCCACCCGGAAAGACCAGCGCGCCGGAGGCAAAGTCGATCTGGTGGTGCCGCTTTACCATCAGCACTTGGAATTCCGGCTCGTCGCGCAGCAACAACATAGTGGCTGCGGGGACGGGATCGACGGGTTGCGGGCTGGTCATATTTCTCTCTCCGGTTTGATCTTCGCTTATTTGTGTTGGCTTTAAGACATGGGCAGTCGGCTGGTTCAATTCCATTTCCGGACCAATGCGATCAGTGCGAGCGCTAGGGTGATCCCTGCCAGCACCCACGACTGGTCGGGTCGATGGTCACGGGAATCGAGCCAGATCGGGCGATAATGGTGGCATTGCCGATTAGGTCTGGCAGGGAAGCCGAAAGACCGAACAGTCGGCGGCGCAGCTTGGTGAGCTGGCTGCGGGTCGCACCGAACGAGAACCGTTCCGACAGCAGTTCGATAAGGATGGGTCTGGTCTCTTCGGCAATGTTGTATTCTGGCGCGAACGCGAGGACAGGGCCTTCGGTCGTCAGCAGTGTGCGCAGCAGGATGGCAAGATCGGGCGGCAGGACGAGGCTGTATTCGCGCAGAAGGCCGAAAACCCGGTCGAAAAGCGCCGATAATTCGATCCCCGACAGCACCGTGCCGCGAAATTCTTCGATGATATGGTCCAGATCGAGGGCGAGCTGGTCGCGATCCACCGCCGGATTGCCGGCCCAGTCGAGCAGCAGATCGGCAACGTCCTCCGCCTGTTCGTCGGCGATTGCGAGGATCAGACGGACGATTTCCTGCCGACTCGCTCCGCTGAGAAAACCGACTGCGCCGAAATCGATGAAGCCAACCTGGTCAGCATCCATCCGGAAAATATTACCGGGATGGGGGTCGCCATGGAATTTGCCATTGAGGATCATCATCCGCAGCACAGCATCGGCATAGCGTTTGGCAAATACGATGTTTCGCGCCTTCTCCGCCACACGGTCGATCTGCGATGCGGGCATTCCGGACAAGCGTTCCAGCACATTCACCCGCAGGCCGGTGAGATGCCAGTGTATCGCCGGGGACTTCGCTCCCAGCGTTTCAAGGTAGCCGCCGATCCGCTCGCAGGCCCGCGCTTCTGCAGCGAGGTCCATCTCGCGGGCCAGGTTCTTGCCGAAGGTCTGGAGGAACTCGACTGGACGATAGCGGGCGATGTCGCTCGACCGCCGCTCGGCTAGCTTCGCCAGCCGCACCAGTATGCGCATGTCTGCTTCCAGTCTGGCCGCAGTGCCCGACCGTCGAACCTTCACGATCACGTCACTGCTATTCAGCAAGGTTGCCGTATAGGTTTGGGCGATAGAGGCGGAGGCCATCGGATCGCGCTCGAATGCCGTGAAATCTTCCTCCCACTTCTCGCCCCAACTGGCGACGAGAACAGGCTCGATCGCGTCAAACGGCAGGGGCTCGACCCGGTCCTGAAGACTGGCCAAGGCGTCTATCCACTCGTCAGAGAACACATCGCCGCGCGTTGCGAGAAGTTGGCCGAGTTTCACACCGATCGGGCCAATATCGCGCAGCAAGGCAACCATTGATTTCGGTCGCAAGTGCTCTGGACTGACATCTTCTTCCGGAAAAGGTGCAATTCCAAGGGCATTACCCAGATTCATTGCACCGTGACGGGCAAAAATTCGACCGAGTTCCGCCAATCGCGAAAGGTCGCCTATGAGTTTTTCCGAATCTCCGGGCATCTGGCTCAGTCCGTTGCGTCCGGGAGTTTTTCAAGGTTCTTGGATATCCGATCATCGTCAGTGATTATCTCCCGACGGTCTTTCGATTCGCGCACTTGGAGTTCATAGATGGCCATGGGATTGCTTTAGCCAACTTGGTATGAAACACCAAACAAATATAATAAAGTGCTTTACGATCTGTCGGGCTATCTCTAACTCACCCGTTAAATGAATCGGGTTCGATAGAGTGAGCGGACAAATGAAGGATATTTCCGAAGCTGTAGAGGGCGACAATGCACCGGCTGCGGGATCGCGTTCCAACAGGAAACTACGCCTGTTCATCCTCGCGGCGGTGATCGTGGCCGTTCTTGCAGGTGCCTGGTGGTATTATCGTTATGTTACCTACGGGCAATACATGCAGTCAACTGACAATGCCTACGTTGCAGCGGACAGTGTGGTGGTCTCTTCCAAGGTGGCCGGATACGTCGATGCGGTGCTGGTTTCGGAAAACCAACAGGTTGCCCGCGGCGAAGCACTGGTTCAGCTCGACCTGCGTGATTACCGCGCCCAAGCCGCTCAGGCACGCGCCCAGATCGCGGCCACGGTGGCCGGTGCCGACACGATCCGCTCGCAGGTGAGCGAACAGAACGCCGC
>LADL02003118.1_pt1 | contig 62627 bp, 49 predicted proteins | sample 619721 | NCBI WGS metagenome assembly LADL02 (sample SAMN03397408, study PRJNA257561) | rock porewater metagenome | biome: terrestrial; feature: Opalinus Clay rock; material: porewater; isolation source: Opalinus Clay rock porewater BRC-3 borehole | place: Switzerland: Mt Terri URL, St-Ursanne ...
GGCGCGGCGGGCTGTTGCAAGGGCGGCGTCGAGCGAGGCGAGGTGCGCGGGCGCGGGCTGCCCGGCATAAGGTGCGGTCATTTGTGCGAGTTGTCCGCGCTGCCACAGTGCCACGATCGGCGTCGACAGCGTATTGATGACGCCGGTGACGCCGACGACGAGAACCCAGGCGAGCGTGACGATTCCAAGAAGATTGTGAAGATCGAGCCATTTAAGGCGAGGGCTTCGATCCCGCCTGACGGTTCCAAATTCAAGTTTGCGCATGAACGGTGCGTAGAGAACCGCGCCCGAGATCAACGCGGCGACGAAGAGCAGCCCCATGAATCCGAGGAATAGCATGCCGGGCAGCCCGGCAAACAGATCGACATGGAGCTTGAACATGATCCACATGAAACCCTCGTCAAAGGGCGGGGCCGGCGCAAGGTCCGCGGTGCGCGCATCGAACTGCGCGAATTGCTGATCGCTCTGTGCGGCGCGGCTTGGCGCGGTCGTCACACCGACAAGCGGCTCGTGAGGGTCGAAGCTCACGAATTGGACGACGTCGCCGCTGTGGGCGGAGAGCGCATTCGCGACGATCAGATCGACGCTGACGGCGGGTGTTCCCGGCGGAACGTCGGCGGGCTTAGCGTGGCGCCCGGATAAGTGCTCAATCTCCTCGTAGAAAATGAGCGGCAGCCCGGTGACGCACAGGAGCAGCAAAAATGCGGTGCACACGAGGCTCGTCCATTTGTGGACGAACGACCAGGTGCGCACGGTTTCGGGTCTGAGCATCGCCAACTCCGCCGCCGCGATCAGAAACGGTAGGTCGCACTGCCGACCACCGTGCGCCGTGCGCCGACAAAGCAATCGCCGCGCGCAAGGCAGGTTGCGTCGTAATCCTCGTCCAGCAGGTTGTTGCCGTTGACCGCGAAGCGCCACGGCCCAATTTCGGTCGCGACCAGCGCGTCGACAAGCGTCACGTATGGCGTCTTCAGAGTATTGGTCGTATCCCATGACGGCCCGGTGTGGCGCACGCCAGCGCCGAGTTGAAGGCGGACAGCATCGCTCAGATCGAAATAGCGGCTGGCCCAGATCGAACCGGCGTGCTTGGGCACGCTTTCGAGTTGAAGATCACCCTCCTGCGCCTTGGTGAAGGCATAGGCGAAGATGATCTCGTAGTCCCTGGCGACCCACGCCGTCGCTTCGATTTCGACGCCGCGTGTTTTCACCTCCCCGGCCTGGATGGAATAGAACGGGTTGTTCGGGTCGGTGACGAGCCGGTTGGTGTCTTTCATGTCATAGAGCGCGAGCGTCGCGAAATAAGGCGAGGCCGGGGCGGGCTGCCATTTGAGGCCGATTTCGTACTGGCGTCCCTGCTGCGGCTTGAACGTGTTGCCGGCGGCGTCTGTGCCGATGACCGGCAGGAATGCTTCGGCATAAGAGAAGTAGGGCGCCAGACCGAGGGGAAGATTCTTGCCAATGATCCCGAATCTTTTGGTCCATGCCGTGTCGTCCTGGTCGGGCGTGCCCTCGACCTTGTTGGTTGCGTTGTCGTGCCGCCCGCCCAGCATGAGGTCGACATGCTCGCCAACGCTGACGATATCCTGAGCGTAAATGCCGAGCTGGGATTGCACATTGTCGGGCTGCGCGAACACCGCCGGGTAAACGTAGTTGCCATAGACCGGATTGAACAGATCGATGGGCGCCAGAGAAACGCCAAAGCCGACGCGGCTGATTTCGCGAAACCGCTGATAGTCGATCCCGAGGAGGAGCGTGTGGTCGATGGCGCCCGTGGTGAAGTGGCCTTCGATCTGCGAGTCCTGTGTCAGCACGCGGGTGCTCGCCTTCTTCACGTAGAAATAGCGGTCGAGCATGCGATCATTCGGATCGGTAAACGGATCCGCGGGGTTTGAGTAAACGTTCGGATAGGACGACTGATAGCTGATTTTGCTCCATACTTGGCGCAGGTTCTGGCGGAAGGTCACCGCGTCGTTGAATCTGTGCGAGAAGGCGTAGCCGATCGACTGCTTCTGCGTGTCGTATTCCTCGAAATCCGGTTCGCCGATAAAGCGGCTCGAAGGAACGTGACCGTTGGGATTGGATTTGATCCGGCCCGAATGAGGCAGGAATTGCGAAGTCGATCCGGTGTCGTCCTCCTGCAGCACGGCAAACAGGGTGAGTTCGGTGAGCGCCGTCGGCCGCCACGTCAATGAGGGCGCCGCGAGCAGCCGGTCGTCGTCGATATAGTCGACCTGACTTTCGCCGTCGCGCAGCACGCCGACGAAGCGCCCCGCAAGGGTCCCGTCGCCCGTGAGCGAGCCGGTGATATCGCCCAGTAGCTCCTTGCGCTCGAAGGTTCCGTAAGAGGCTGTGACCTCGCCGGCGACATCCCCGAAGACCGGACGCTTCGACACGAGATTGATGACGCCGCCGATCGTACCCTGGCCATAGAGGACCGATGCCGGCCCGCGCAGGACCTCGACACGCTCAAGTGTGTAGATGTCGGTGCGCGGCGTGTTGTAGTACCCGAAAAGCTGGCGCATCCCGTCCTGATAGAGGGTCGGATCGAAGCCGCGGATGAAGCCCCAGTCGCCCCGCGCATCCAGACCGTAAGACTCTGTCCGCACACCCGCCGTGTAGCGCAGCGTCTCCTGGATCGACTGGGCCCCTTGCTCAAGCGCGCGGTCCACCGGGACGACGCCGATCGACTGGGGTGTCTCGATGAGCGGGGTGTCGGTCTTGGTTCCGACGCCGCTGATCGTGCGCTCCTGGCCCGCGGTCACGTCGAGAACGGGGAGTTCGATTGTGTCGTTGCTGTCGGGTTCGTCCCGCTCGCGCCGCAGCTCCCCTGCACGGTCGTCCACGCCCCACGCCGGTACAGCTCCGGCAACGGTCAGGCCCATGATCAGCCCGGAGAAGACGAGCACGTTCATCGGCACCAAGGGGCCCCCAAGTCCAAAACAAGAATGATTCTGCGACGCAATCGCATTATTTAAACGCAACATGGTGCCCCCGCTCAGTATTTGTGGTGGGTCATACGATGATCGCTGCTACCCCCAATCCGGCGGACACTAACAAATACGATAATGACTCGCAATAGCGCTTTATTCGCGCGCCCCGTTTTATTCTGATTCCTGCGCGGCAACGCCGGGACGTGCGGCGGCGAGGCCGCAACGGCACGCTAAAGCATCGTCCCCGCATGTGCTCTTCGAGGTCGGTTAACCCGCCGCTCCACCGGATACGCGAAGGCAGTCGCAGACCGCGAATGGTAAGGACTGAAGTCCACCAGACCGGCGGCTTGCGTCCGCTCCCGCTATCGATCCTCCGCGTGCTTCCGTTCATCGCGCATACCGGTCGCAGGCGCGATCTCGTTTGGAATTGCGGGGATCAAAATTATCGAGCGGAGGGGCCAGCGGTTCGCGTCCGGATCAGGGGACCAGCACGGCGGCGCCCTCGAAGCGGCCGCTGCGCAAATCCGACAGCGCGTCGTTTGCATCACGCAATGCGTAACGTGTGGTTCGAGCCTCAAGGCCGATCTGCCGAGCGACGGCGAAAAAATCGAGGCCATCCTGCCGCGTGAGATTGGCAACGGAAAGCAGCTGCCGCTCGCCCCACAACAGGTCGTAGGAAAAACTGGGGATCGCACTCATATGGATGCCGGCGCACACCACGCGCCCGCCCTTGCGCACGACCTTCAGCGCGGCCGGTACCAGTGCGCCCACCGGCGCATAGAGGATGACCGCATCGAGCGCCTCGGGCGGCATTTCGTCGGACCCGCCCGCCCAGACGGCACCAAGGGTGCGCGCAAAGGTCTGGCTTGCCATATCGCCGGGGCGCGTGAACGCGTAGACCTCACGCCCTTGCCAGCACGCAACTTGCGCGATGAGATGGGCAGCGGCGCCAAACCCGTAAAGACCAAGCCTGCGGCCTACGCCCGCCATGACCAGCGAGCGCCAGCCGATCAGGCCGGCGCACAGCAGTGGCGCAATGGCTACGTCGTCGCCATCCTCGCCGAGCGGAAACACATAGCCCGCATCGGCCACTGTCATCGTCGCGAAGCCGCCATCACGGGTATACCCGGTGAAAAGCGGGCGGTCGCACAAATTCTCGCGATGCGTGAGGCAATAAGGACAGTGTCCGCAGGTATATCCGAGCCAAGGAATGCCGACACGCGCACCGACCTCGAAACCGGAGACACCGCTTCCGATGGCGTCGATGCGGCCGACGATTTCATGACCGGGAATGATGGGCAAGCGCGGGTGCGAAAGATCTCCGTCCACCACGTGGAGATCCGTGCGGCAGACGCCGCACGCGCAGATGGCCACGCGCACCTCGCCGGCCGCAGGCTGGGGATCGGGACGCTCGATCCACTTCAACGGGGTGCCTGGCGCATTCAGAACCATTGCGTGCATGACGATCTCCCTGTGACCTGTGTGGCGCAGGTTGTCAGGCGTTCAAAATGGCCCGTGCCTACGCCTCGGCAAGAATCCGTTCGATCTCTGCCACCGGATGTTTCGTCAGGTCCTTGACGATTTCTTTCACGATCCGTTCCCGGACGCGATCGGAAAGGCAATTTCTCAGTTCCGCCAGAGTCTTCGGTGGTACGACTAGGATAAGCCGTTCGATAGCACCAGTGCCGACCCCGCTTTCAAGCTTCGCGGCAATTTCACGGGCGAAAGCATGTTCGGCGAGTTCGTGCCAGTCTGTTTGGTCGACCGCGCTGCGGCGCCCACTTGCGTGATCCAGTACGCGCCCCGGCCTGTCCGCCCCGAGTTCTGCCGTGTGCGGCCGATACTCGTCCTGAAACACCTGCTCGACGCGCAGATCCGGGCGTTTGCTATTTCCGGTGTTCCGCAGGAAGAGCGCCTTGCGTCCGTCGCCAACGAGAATCAAGGCTTGAGGAGGAATCTCGGTCATCTCATTCTCCTGATGTGTGCGAGGATGGGCCACGCGGTAGGTACTTGTCGAGAATGGCCTCGACCTCATCGTCACTGACCTGATGAAAATCCTGATAGAATGCACCAACCCCACCAAAATCCGTAACGGCTTCGAGGCAGACAATTTCATCCGCATCGGCCGTCATCTCGTCCAGAAGTTCTTTGGGCGCGACCGGAATGGCGAGAACCAGCTTGCGCGCGCCCCGCTGGCGCAGGCTGCTCAGTACCGCGCGGGTCGTTGCTCCCGTGGCAATGCCGTCATCCACGACAATAATATTGCGGCCACGAAGGTCAACGCGCTCGCGGTCTCGGAGATAGGCGTCTCTGCGACGATCGATTTCCCCAAGCTCGCGCGCGACAACGATCTCAAACTCTGCCTTACTGACCCGCGCGGCACGAATAACGGCCTCATTGCGAACAACGACGGGGTCCCTGCCATCAACGACCGCGCCCATCGCAAGTTCGGGCTCGCAGGGAACGCCGATCTTGCGCACGAGCACGATGTCGAGTGGCGCTTGAAATGCGCTCGCAATTTCAGCTGCGACGACTAGGCCTCCGCGCACCAGTGCGAGGATGACCGGATCTTCCTTCCTGAAACGCGCAAGCGCGGCAGCGAGCTTACGTCCAGCGTCGACTCGATCGATAAAAGGCATCTGTGTTATATCCCGTCTTGCCGGGCGGTGGTGAATGCGAAAAGCAGGCCCGGATTGATCACCATCAAATCTGCGAATGTCGGGCCCTCCATACCCCGCTTGCGCAGTTCAGGCGGGGTGAGAATTCAATCTAAGGGTATCAATCGTCTCCAGTGCCCGGAGCACTGTTACGCACGGCAACATATTCAATCTAGCTCAGGGCCGATCCGCGGCGTATCCAAACGCCGCCTTGCTTCATGTAAGACCTCTTGACGGCGCCCCAAGCGATGCGACACGCAGCTTCTTCTTGCCGCGGATCGCCACGATGCGCGGCGAATGCATGATTGAACGCCGCGCGGTATATGTCCTGCGCGTGGAGCGGCAGCGCGTGGCGGACGGGCGCCGGCAAATCCAAATTCGTACGATAGGGCACGATAACCTCATCCGTGACGCCTAGCTATGAGCGCTCAATTCCGATCTCCTCCCGGCACAATTCAAAATGGCCGCGCCGCTCCTCTTTGGGATCATTGCCCGCCGCGCGCCGAGCTTGGAAGACCCCACTCGCGGCGAGGTCTGAGATATGCCGGGCGCCGAAAGCGGATATGCGGAGAAAGCTTGTGTCAGCGGTCCGCGCTTCGACAAACGCACCTCAGCCGGGTTTCACCTCGATCGTCTTCTCCGTCTTCTTGGCCTCGGGAGTCTTGGGGAGCGTAACGGTAAGGACGCCGTGCTTGAAGCTTGCCGCGATCTTGTCGGTGTCGACACCTTCGGGAACATGGAGGAAGCGTTCGAACAAGCCATAACGGCGCTCGGAGAGATAGTAATCCTTTTTCTTCTCTTCCTTTTCGTGCTTTTTCTCGCCACGGATCGTGATCCCGCCATTGGCGAGCTTGATCTCGATGTCCTTTTCGTTCATTCCCGGCATCTCAACCGTAACCTCGAAAGCCTGATCCGTTTCGCAGATGTCGATCGCGGGCACATTCCCCCAGGAGATTTCCCGGCGGAAATGCGGCGCGACATCGAACACCGAGCGGCGGAAGGGAGCACGCCAGAAGCCCTGATCGAAGTCTTCGAACAGGTGGTCGATTTCGCGGCGCAAGGTCTCGATCGGGTGCCGAAGTTTAGATGGTTCTGCTTTTTCGGTGGTTTGGATGGGGAGGTTGGGAGCCGCATCACCCATGGAAGGTTCTCCTTTCGATGACAGTCCGTCGTTGCCTCAAGATAATACGCAAACCATCGCCGGCAAATTTGATGCTGATCAACGTTGATGTCGGGTACGCGAGGCATAAATTTTCTGTCAGCTCCAAAATTCTGCCGGAGGATGCGTCATGGCCCATCTGAAAAGCCTCGATACAAGCATTCAAAAGACCAATGAATGGCTGCATCAAATCGGTGACGCGCTGAAAACGGAGGATCGCAGAAGTGCATATGCGGCACTGCGGGGAACTCTTCACGCGCTGCGCGATCACCTCTCTGTTGATGAAATTGCCCAGCTCGGTGCGCAGCTTCCCTTGGTCGTGCGCGGAGTCTATTACGAAGGCTGGAACCCAGGATCGCTCCCCCAACATCCGCGCGGAAAGGAAGAGTTCTTGACTCGCCTTCATCACGAACTGCGCGGTCACAATGAACTATGGAATACAGAACACGTTGCCCGCGTTACGCTCGCGGTCATCGCGGACCGTGTTGGCGAAGGCGAGATCACGCAGCTCCTTCATCAATTGCCATCCGGCATTCGCGAGCTGTGGCCTCATCCATAGGCTTGAGCACGGCGGAGCGACGACGCGGCCGTCCATCTGGGTCGTTCTCGGGCTTCGGCGCTTCGCTGGAGCGTATTGTCGGATTGCGACCGCCCCGCAGGTGCGCTTGACGGCGGGATAAGCGGATGCTTGCGACACCCGGAAAGCCTCTCGTGCCTTCGTGTCAGGAGGCATCACTGCGTGCCAGTTTCTCGGTCAGGCGCTTGTCGCGTTGATAGATATCGGGCCGAAAGCCGATGAGACCGTCAGCATCCGCAATGGCAGTCCAGTAGAGCAGGTAGACAGGAAGCGGCGCCGGAAGGTCAATCCGGGTGGTTTTCTCGGTGGCGATTGTGCCTTGGAGCATTGATTGAGCCGAATTCACGTCCCCTGTCAGCGCGAACGATGCGAGGGGAAGGATTTGCTCAACGCGGACGCAGCCATGGCTCAACGCGCGATCAGATGCTGAGAAAAGCGAGCGGTGCGGCGTGTCGTGAAGATAGACGACGAACCGGTTCGGCATTTCGAGCTTCAGGCGGTCGAGCGCGTTATCGGGTCCGGGAAGTTGCTGCACGCGATAGCGAAAGTTCCGCGCAGTGACGGTCGTCCAGTCGATGGTTTGCCCATAGGGGTCGCCCACCGGCCCGTTCAGCAACACCATATTGTGACGCACAAGGTAGTCGCTGTGCCGTCGCAGCAGGGGGAGGATCTCGCTGACCGCGATCGTGCGGGGTACGTTCCACGGCGGGTTGACTGTGATAGAGGTTGCTTCGGCTCGCAATACCGGGGTCGGATCATGCGGGCGTCCGAAGATGACTTTCGATTCCAGCGCGACATGTCCATTGTCCATAACGCGCAAAACTCCGTCCGGTAGCTGCACGAAGATATATAGATCCTCAAATTTGCGGGGCAGCCAGCGCCAGCGTTCCATGTTCGCGACGATCTGGGCAATGCGATCCGTGACCGGAACGTTCAGCATGCCCAGAGTCTTTGGCCCAACGCGCCCGTCTGCGACCAGCCCGTTGCGCGCCTGATAGCGCAGAACAGCGCGTTGGAGATCGTCGATCGTGTCGCCGCCGATCTCCACATCCTCCGCATTAAGGCGCTTGCGCAACAGCGCCAACCGCTCGTCACTTCCATCCCATTCGATCTCGCCCTTGCCCGGGAGAATGGTGGGCCATCCGCCCTGCGCCGCGATTTCGCGATAGCGCGCGAGCGCGCCGGCAAGTCGCTCGTATCCAGGGTAGGGCGGCGGTACGTGCGTCAAAAAATCTTTCAACTGTCCTTGCGTCAGAGCGGCCGCCAGTGCCGGGACTGCGTCGAAGGATTGCAAGGGGAGGGCCCGATCAGGGTCCGTTGAATCGGGCTGCACGCGCCCGCGCGAGACGTCTTGCACGTAACGTAAGAGTCGATCGGTTAGAATGAGCTCCGTCGCAAACGGAGTGGTCGTTCCGGCCGGCATTTCAACTGCGCCGACCACATCATATATCGCGTCGAGGCCGTGGTCGCTGGCCGACGCGAGAACTGCGCGAGCATGCATGGCATTCTCACGCGCCGTGTCGCTTCCGGTCCAGGCGGGCTCGCCGTGCCGCATCGCGTAGAACGTGCGGAGACGCGGCCAGTCGAGAGAACGTGGAAAAACCAATTGCAGACTTGGATCGGATAAAATCTGCTCGAATTCTGACTGACCTTCGCGTGCCGCGATATTCGACGTCTGCGCATTGGTCAGTGGAGCAGATAGACCTTGCTGCGCCAGCGCCACGGTCAGAACAACAAAAAAAGTGAGTGCCCGCATATCAGTGCTCGATGTCATATTTACGCTTCGTGTGAAGCGGGCCATGTGGATGCCAGAAAAGAGGATACCATCATACGTACCGACCGCGCCGCTGCGCATACCTGCCCGGCCTCAGGCATCCCGCCGCATCTGTGACAAAGCACACTGGCGGCGAAAACTTGAAACTGTCCCGACGGAAATGGGGAGGAGTCGTAGCCGTACGCGTCGAAGTCACGCCGAATTTACCGCGAGTCGTCAATCGCGATTGCGTTCGTGGCGTCGCCTAGGGCGTGTGAAGCTTGCGGTTGAGGCGTGCTCGGCGCAGCGGGGCTTTTGGGGAGCGGCACCCGAGGCGCAGCATAGCTTCCCTCCTCAATTGTATCGGACGGGTAAAGGATCAGCATATCGCCAGCCTCGAGCCCGACGAGAATCTCGGTGCTCTTGGTGTTGCGGTGCCCTGCTTCGATCTTGCGGAGACGTGCGTGCCTATTTTCGATAACGAAGACCGCCCAGGTCTCACCGTCACGGAACAACGCGCTCAAAGGCGCCTGAAGGACATTCTCGCCGCGCCATGTTTCGATTTGCACCTCGACCCGAAATCCGTGCCCGAGTCTGGAGAGTGCGGCTGCCTTGTCGTCGAAATCGATGAGAACATTGACCCGTTGCTCTTCGATTCCGAGCGCCGAAACTTTCGTGAACCCATAGGGCTCGACCCGGCGCACGCGGCCCGCGAAGATCTGTGCTTCACCCCATCCGATAATCATCACCGGTGCGCCCTCCCGCACCTGTACAGCATCGGTCGACAGAAGATCGGCGACGACTTCGAGATCATCCGAATTTCCGATTTCGACCAGTGGGTCGCCGGCCGCGACAACACCCTCGCTTTGGCGCATCACCCGTAGGACTTTCCCGCTTACTGGCGCCGTAAGCTCGATACAGCAGCTCTGGCGGACCCCACCTTCCGCCGATCCGGGCGCGATAAGGCTCGCGCGAGCGGCCGCGAGTTCGGATCGCTTGACTTCCAAAGTGGCATTCGCAGCCGCGCGGGCAGCGCTGCGCGTCTTCACCTCGATTTCACTCCGTTGTAGCGCACGCGCCGAGATCGAGTCTCCGACTTTGAGACTCCGCGCTCGCGCAAGATCGGCTTCGGCAAATTCAAGTTCCGCCTCCGCGCGCTCGACCTCGGCGCTCGCCAGGTCAACGGCTGCTTGCGCCGCATCAACGGTTGCCTTGCGTTCGGCTTCCGACCGGCGATCGAGAAATGCCGGATTGATCGGACGCAGCGCGGCAATCTTCGTTTCGCCCGCCCGCACTTCGTCTCCTACTTCGATCTCGATGCGCGCCATGTCGCTGGCGACTGGCGCAGAAACCACGTAAACGTCGTGAATTCTGGCCTCGCCGTCCTCCTCAATCGTGACCTGCATGGTGCCTTTCCGGACGCGCGCGACATCGACCAGAACTGGCCGCGGCCAAAATGCATAAGTGAGACCCATCCCAAGAAGCACCGCAAAAGCGGCCCAGAGCGCATAGCGATTGCGGCGATGGCTCATGGATCAGTCCCGTGTCTTGAGAACGGCAATCAAGTCGAGCCGATCGATTCTCCGGCGAACAAAAAGCGCGGAGGCGATCGCCGCCGTGAGCACCACAATGATCGCCTTGCCATAGCTCGCGGACGCGATCACCAACGGAACCTGATAGAGATCGGTGCGCAAGCCGGCCGCGATTATGGCCGCGATACCATAGCCCGCAGCACAGCCGAACGGCAGGGCCAGGAGCACGAGAATCAGTGATTGTCCGAGCAGGATGTACGACACTTCGAGCTTTCTGAATCCGAGTACCCGCAGACTTGCGAGTTCGCGCGCGCGCTCGGACAGGGAAATGCGCACGCTGTTGTAAACGACGCCGGCCGCGATCGCCGCGCTCAGGATCTGGTAGATCGTCATCATGGTGTTTTGGGATCGTGCGAGCGTCTCGCGAAACATTGTGCGCGCGATCTTCTGCAGAATCACGATTCCGACCGCCGGCCTCGCCTTGACGGCATCATAGAATGCATTTTCGTGCGCGGGATCGAGTTTGAGATAGGCCCCGCCCGCCATCGCACTTTCTCCCATCATGGCGTTGATGGCATGGCGATCCATGTACGCGAGCGCCCCGATATAGTCTTCGTTGATAGCGGAAACATAGACGTTACTTTTTGGTCGTTTCCCTTCGAGCACTTCGAGTGTCACCCGGTCGCCTCGTGACACACGGAGGACGGAAGCGAGCTGGGACGACAGCGTGAGGCCCGCAGGGGGGACCGAAAAGGCATCAAGGTTCCTGTCGACGATTTTCTTCATGGTGGCTTCGGGACCGATGCCGACGACAAACGCGTTCTCTTTGATGGGGCCGTGAATCATCCGCACGGACAAATCGCGGTGGGCCTCGACGGCCAGCACGCCGGGCAGCTTGGCGAGCTCCCGGACAGCCGCGACCGGCTGCGGCTCGATAAAGTTGACAACGGCATCGTAGGCGCTGGTGCGCTCGAAGGAGTGACGGATCATGACGTCCGTCGCGTCAAACGCAAAATAGGTCGAGATCAGGAGGCCGCTTGCGGACGCAACGCCAAAGACGGTCGTGGCCGCGCGTCCCGGCCAGCGCATCATGTTGCGCAAAATCATTCGCGTCGGGCCGTCAAACCGGCGCGAAATGTCCGTCCAGGAAAACCTGCCGCGCCCATAGACGGTGGGCATTGGTGGGCTCATTGCCATGGCCGGCGTCAGTTGGGCGCCACGCCGCACGCTCCCCAACGCGCCGAGCAGGGCCGCCGTGCACGCGACGAGCGCACCGATCAGAAACGCACCCGGGCTGGGGCGCGCCTCAAGGGAAGGGAAGCGATAAAACTCCATATAGAGCTTTGTCATCAGATTCTGGAGCACCAATCCCAGGCCAAACCCCGCGACGATCCCGATTGTGGCGATGATCAACGCATATTTGACGTAGTGCTCGCCGATTTGCAGATTGGTGTAGCCAAATGCTTTGAGCGTCCCGATCTGCTCGCGTTCGACCTCGACCAGCCGACCAAGCACAGTGTGGAGTAGAAAGGCGGCAACGACGATGAAGATCGGCGGGATGATGGTCCCGATCGTACGCAATTGATCCATCTCGCTTTGCAAAAATGCATGGCTCACATGATCCTCGCGCTGGTACGCGCCGAGTCCGCCAAAGCGATCGAGAAGCGTGTCAAGTTCATCGATGACCGCATCGCCAGACGCGCCGCGCATGAGTGAAAGACTGATATCGTTGAAGGCGCCGTCGAGATCGAAAGCGGCTTCGAGTGCTTCACGCCCCATCCACACAATGCCAAACCGGCGATCGTCGGGCATGGCTGCGCCCGACGGCAGCGCGTAGATGAATTCGGGGGAGAGCCCGACACCGGTAATCACCACCTGGCGTTTTCGCCCGTTAATCAGCGCGGAAAAGCGGTCGCCCGGCTTGAAGCCATTCGCAAGGGCAAAGGCCTCGTTGACCATGGCCTCGTCTACGCGCACGGGATTAGGAAGCCGCCCTTGAAGCACGGTCACATTGTTGAGATCGGCCGCGCTATGACGCGGCAGAGACACCAGCCTACCAAGCGCTGGCTCCTTCAATCCCGGAAGATCAAGCGTGACATTATGAACGATTCGCGTTTCGATGCGATCGACGCCTTTGATGCGCTCGACTTTTTCCCGCAGCATCTCGGGCGCACGTTTGACGTTGGCGAAGACATCGGCAAACCGGTTCTGTGCGTAATAGATATCACGGCTTTCGCGCAGCGTGTTCAGCGTTCCCTCCGACATCACCAAAATGGCGACGCCGCAGGCAACGATCGTGGCGATGGCGATCACCTGGCCAATATTGCCTTTGACGTCACGCAGGAGCTTCTTGTCGAGCGCCGAGATCATCGCTCACCACGTCAGTTCGTGAGGCCGGCGCGCGCGGCCTTTGTCTTCGCATTTGAAGATTCGTCCGTCTGCGAAATAGATGACGCGATCGGCCATGTCAGAGATCGCCACGTTATGCGTTATAATAAGCGCTGTTGCGCCTAGCTCACGATTGACATTGTCGATTGCTTCCAGAACCTTGACCCCGGTCACGCTGTCGAGTGCACCTGTCGGCTCGTCGCACAGAAGAATATCGGGCCGCTTGGCAATCGCACGTGCCACCGCCACGCGCTGCTGTTCCCCGCCGGACAATTCCGCAGGAAAATGACTCACCCGTTCGGAGAGCCCGACAAGCGCAAGTGCTGCTTCGGCGGTAAGCGGATTGCTTGCAATTTCCGTGACGAGCTCCACATTCTCCCTCGCCGTCAGGCTCGGAATGAGATTATAGAATTGGAAGACAAAGCCGACATGGTTCCTGCGGTACGCCGTAAGCGAACGATCGTCATGGGCGTTCAGCGTCACCCCCTCGAACCACACGTCGCCGCCCGTCGGGCTGTCCAGCCCACCCAGAATATTGAGGAGAGTGGATTTTCCGCTCCCCGACGGTCCGAGCAAGACGATGAGTTCGCCTTTCTCGACCTCAAGGTCCACACCGCGCAGCGCGTGCACCTGCGCGTCGCCCGTCCCGTATACTTTGGTCAGCCCGCGTGCTTTTAGAATGCAGCGACGCGTCCCGTCTGCAGTGAAGGTCGGTGTATGCGATCCAGCCGGGCTCGTCATTTTAGCGTAGGGCCTCGCGCCAAACGCTCTTCTGCAGCGGCAATATGGTGTTTGACCGCGACAAAACTGTCAGGCGTCACCGATACCGAATCGATTCCGCATTCCACGAGAAACTCGGCAAACTCAGGATGGTCACTTGGCGCCTGACCGCACAGCCCGATCGGAGTGCCGCTCTTATGGGCCTCTTGAATCACCGTACGGATCATCCATTTGACGGCCTCGTCCCGCTCATCGAACAAGGCGGCGAGGTCCGCCGAATCGCGATCGACGCCCAGCGTCAGTTGTGTCAAGTCGTTGCTCCCGATCGAAAAGCCGTCGAAGCGCTGTGCAAATCCGCCCGCCAATACGACGTTCGCCGGAATTTCGCACATGACATAGACCTTGAGGCCGTCGTCGCCGCGCACAACGCCGTTCTTCGCCATCTCTGCAAGCACGAGATCGGCTTCGCGCAATGTGCGGCAGAAAGGGATCATCACGATGACATTCTTGAAGCCCAGTCCCTCGCGTAAACGCTGGATCGCCCGACATTCCAGCGCGAAGCCTTCGCGGTAGCGCGGATCGTAATAGCGCGAGGCGCCGCGAAATCCGATCATCGGATTTTCCTCATGCGGCTCGAAAGCACCTCCGCCAATTAGATCGGCATATTCATTGGTTTTAAAATCGCTCATTCGAATGATGACCGGACGAGGGTGATGCGCAGCGACGATCCGTGACAGCCCGCGCGCCAGGCGCTCGACGAAATACTCGCTCTTGTCAGAGTAGTCCGACGTCAACTTCTCGATCGCGGAGCGTGCCGCGTCGTCCTTGAGCGTATCGAAACGAACCAGCGCCATGGGATGAATCTTGATGTGCTCGTTGATGACGAACTCCATCCGTGCCAGTCCCACCCCATCCGACGGCACCCGCCACCAGCGGAATGCTGCAGCGGGATTAGCCATATTGAGCATGACCTTTGTGCGTGTCTTCGGCAGGTCGTCGAGCTTGAGCTCCTCGACCTCAAACTGTGCCTCTCCTTCATAGATAAATCCGATATCGCCCTCGGCACATGAAACCGTGACGTCCTGGCCCTGATGAAGCATTTGTGTGGCATTTCCGGTACCCACGATTGCCGAGAGTCCAAGCTCGCGACTCACGATCGCGGCATGTGACGTGCGTCCGCCGTGATCGGTAATGATGGCCGAGGCGCGGCGCATAATCTCCATCCAATCAGGATCGGTCGTCGGCGCGACGAGGATCGCGCCGTCTGGAAACCGTGCGCCTTCGCCGGGGCCGTCGATGAAACATGTGCGACCCGCAATGATGGCATCGCCGACCGCAAGTCCGGAGACGAGGACTTTGCCTTTTGACTTGAGGCGGTATGATTTGAATAATGCGCCGCTTCGCCGTGACTGCACGGTTTCGGGCCGCGCCTGAAGCATGTGGAGCGTGCCCGTCTCGCCATCCTTACCCCACTCCATATCCATCGGGCAGCCATAATGCCCCTCGACGATTACCGCCCAGCGGGCGAGCGTAAGGATGTCATCGTCTGAGAGAACAAACGCACGCTGTTCGGCGCGGGAGGTCAGCACTTCGCGGGTTGCTCGCTCGCCCGCACCGCCATAGATCAATTTGTTCTGCTTGGCGCCGCATTGTTTTTCGATAATGGGAACGGCGTCCGGCGTCTCAAGCAGCGGTTTGAAGACCACATATTCGTCCGGGTCGACATTTCCCTGTACGACCATTTCGCCAAGGCCCCAGGCGGCGTTGATGAGCACGACCTTGTCGAAGCCGGTCTCCGGATCGATCGAAAACATGACGCCCGCCCCGCCGATATCCGAGCGCACCATTTTTTGCACCCCGATCGACAGCGCAACTTTCATGTGATCGAAGCCGTTGACCTCGCGATAGAGTATAGCGCGATCGGTGAAGAGCGACGCATAGCAGCGCCGGCACGCATCCAATAGTGCCTGTTCGCCGCGAATGTTGAGAAATGTCTCCTGCTGTCCCGCAAAGCTCGCGGTCGGCAAATCTTCCGCCGTAGCGCTCGAACGGACCGCCACATCGGCCTCGTCGGATCCGACGCGCTGGCAGAGTGTACGATACGCGTCCTTGATCGCACGCGCGATCTCCGGGGGCCAGTCGGCGCGCATGAACGCTTCGCGGATCGCCTCGCCCGCCGCTTCGAGCGAGCGCTTTCCCAGGGTACGTTCATCAAGGATGCGTGCGATAATGTCGCGTAATCCGTTTTCGTCGACGACAGCCCAATAAGCCTCGGCTGTGGTCGCAAAGCCCGAAGGAACATTGATGCCGCATGCCGCCAGCGTGCATACCATTTCGCCAAGCGAGGCGTTCTTGCCGCCGACTTTCGCAACATCGCCGCGACCGATTGCGTCAAACCACATTACTGCGGGCTGGGACAGGGCCATCGTCTATTCTCCTGCTTTTCGCCCTGATTGATCATAAACATCACCGATCAGAAGCCTTGTTGCGTTTGACCCGGAGCGCACGGGAAGCTGGACATACCCCGGAACGTCGGGGTTAAGCACGCTTGCGAAGATAGATGAACCAATACACAGCCCCGACCATGAAGCTCCCACCGACAAGGTTGCCGAGCGTCGCAACGACAATGTTGTGACACGCGCCATAAATCGTGAGCTGCGGGTAGCCTCCGGCTGTCCCAATGGTTTCCCAGAACTGCGCTCCCGCCCAGCTCTTGATCGTAAGACCATAGGCCAAGAAATAGAGATTGGCGATCGAGTGCTCAAATCCCGCAGCGACGAACGCTGCGACAGGTAGAATAATAACCATCACTTTGTCCGTTGTGCTTCGTGCCGAGAAGGACATCCAGACGGCCAAGCACACCAGCACATTGCAGAGCACCGCAAGGAAGAAAAGTTCGCCCGTTGGGAGCGTCGCCTTGGCCGATGCGATGGCGAGCGCGGTCCTGCCAACAGCGCCTTGGGCAAATGTGTGCTGGCCTGAGAAGAACATCAGAAAGGACGTGCCCACGGCACCGGCGACGTTGCCGACATAGACGAGAGTCCACGCGCGCAACAGTGCACTGAGCGTAATGCGTTGGCTTGCCCAGGCGACGACCATCAAGGAATCGCCGGTGAAAAGCTCGGCGCCGCCTACGATCACCAAAATGAGGCCGAGGGAGAAGACAAGTCCGCTCAGAAGCCGTGCCACCCCCCATGGCAGCCCGTCTGCACCGGTCAGCACGACCGTCATGAAGATCGCGCCGAACGCGATAAAGGCGCCGGCGAGGATTCCCAGCACGAGGAGTGTCACTGCGTCGAGGCCAGCCTTCGCAACACCAGCGCTCTCGCAGGCGATCGCCATGTCGGACGGCAGCAAGCCATTTGCGATGCCGGCCCCAAGACTAGTGTTCGGCACTTCGGTCATCCGTATATTCCAGGGGAAGTGGTGGCATAAAACCCAAAAAAGAATTATGCGCCTACAGAAGATCAATTTCCTTGAGATAGATCATGTCGCGCATCCATCTTCGAAGAACCGAGCGAGCGGCAGGCTAGGCCCGCAGCATGACGCGTGTCGCGAGGAGGGCGGTCCGTTCAGCTTTCGGTCCCACGAGAATGTCGAATGCTCCTTGCTCGGTGATCCACGTGAGGTCCGGGCCCACAAACGCAAATGCCTCCGGCGGCAATGTGACGGCGACCTCAGCCGTTTCACCCGGCGCGAGCGTGATTTTTACACTCGCCCTGAAGGAGAGCGCCGGCTGGGCAATCGTAGCCACCAGATCATGGATGAACACCAAGACCGTCTCCTCGCCGGGGCGGGTGCCGCAATTGGTCACTTCAACAGACACATCGAGCGCCTCGCCGATCTTGATCTCACTGCGAGAAACTTTCAGGCCGGAAAGACGAAACTGCGTATAGGAGAGCCCATGACCAAATGGAAACTGGGGGTCGTTTGCGACATCTCGATATTTGCTGGTGAAAAAATCTTGTGGATTTTCTGGGCGCCCTGACGGGCGTTGGGCGTGGAATATGGGGATTTGACCCACGCTTCGCGGCCAGGCCACAGGAAGTCTTCCTGTCGGGGCGCTCTTGCCAAGAATGATGTCGGCAATCGCATTCCCGGCCTCATTGCCGAGATACCACGTCGCGAGCACCGCCCCTGCCGCATCGATGAGATCGGGAATGATCAGAGGTCGCCCGCTTGTCAACACCATCACCAACGGCTTGCCAGTCTCAAAAACGGCGTGCGCGAGGTCGGCCTGCCGGCCCGGCAGGCCGGGTTCCGCGCGACTGGCAGCCTCGCCTGAAAGATTGCGGCTTTCGCCGAGGCACAGGATTACCAGATCGGCGCTTTGCGCCGTCTGAACCGCCTGCATAATTCCCGTTTCATCAGTGCCTTCGACCGCGACGCCTGAGGCATATGTGATCTCTCGATCAGGCAGCGCGGCACGCAGACCGTCCAGGATCGTGATGGCATCGCTGGCCGTGCCCGCCGCGGCCCATGGGCCCAGCATGTCGTCGGCAGTATCACCCAGGGGTCCCACGACCGAAATCCGGCGAACGGAAGGATCGAGTGGCAGCACACCGTGATTCGTCAGGAGCACGATCGATCGCCGCGCCGCCTCGCGCGCGAGCGCCCTTGTTGACGTATTCGCCGCCGGTATCAGCTGGCCATTTCGTCTCGGGGATGTGTCGTCGAACAGGCCGAGCCGCTCCTTCAGGCGCAGCACGCGTCTTACCGCGTCATCGATCAGCGCCATGAGCGTCGGATCGCGCTTGAGCGCAACCGGCAAGCCGCGCTCATACGCCCGCGCCATCATGTCAATATCGACGCCCGCGCGCAGCGCGAGCTCCGCTGCCTGCGAAATGTCGCCGGCCACCCCGTGATTGATGAGCTCCGCTATCGCGTTGTAATCGGAGACGAGAACGCCCGAAAAACCCCACGTCCCGCGCACAAGGTCGCGCAGGATTGCCCGGTTGGCGGTCATCGGCGCGCCGGCGATGTCATGAAAGGCCGGCATGATCGCAGCGACGTTTGCGCGGACGGCCGCCTCGAATGGCGGCAGGTAGATTTCGTGCAGCGTGCGCTCCGAGATGTCGACGGATGCGTATTCGCGCCCTGCCTGCGGTAGCCCATAGCCCGCAAGATGCTTGGCGGTAGCGCCAAGGGTGTCACCGCTCGCCAGATCAACGCCCTGAAATCCGCGTATTTTCGCGCGGGCCAGGCGCGCACCGAGAATGGGATCTTCCCCCGGCCCCTCGGCCATCCGGCCCCACCGCGGATCGCGCGCCACGTCCAGCATCGGCGCAAAGCTCAAATGAATGCCCGCCGCGGTGGCCTCGCGCGCTGCCGCACGCGCCGTGCGCTCCCAAAGGTCGTCATCGAAAGCGGCCATCTCGGCGAGCGGAATCGGGAACAGGGTCTTGAAGCCGTGGATGACATCCAGGCTGAACAGTATGGGAATGCCGAGTCGGCTCTCACGTATCGCAATTCCCTGAAGGGCGCTCGTCGCTTCTGCTCCCCACAGATTGATGACGCTTCCGGCGCCCCCGGCGCGCACGATCGCGGCGAGATCCTGAAAACCCGAAGGTCCCGTCACCGCGAACGTCCCCGACGCCATGGTAAGCTGGCCGAGCTTTTCGTCTACGCTCATCGCGCCCAGAAGATCATCGATATGGCTCATCGCGCGTCACGTCATGATCTGAGGCTTCGGGACGGAGATGCTGAACATATTCAATCGCGCCACCACTTGCACGCCTTGAGGCATCTCAAGACAATGCGCGCACAATCGAACTAGGAAGTGCCTTTACCGGCCTGCAGGCGCGTCGAATGAAAAATGTCAGAAACACTACCATAAATGCCCGATGCACAAGCGGCGTAGGCGTCGATGTTGGCTCGGACCCGCCTCCACCGGGGGAGCTTGCATCGCACCTGAGAACATTCGGCGCTGTGCTCTGGTCCGGCCCCCGACGCACGGCGCTGGCATTCCTCTCGGTCGCGATTCTCGGGGTGATCGGCCTGACGGTGGTCGGACAGCTGCGCCTCAATAGCTGGTTCAAGGATTTCTATGATGCCATCGAAATCCGGGATCTCGGTGCCTTCTGGACTCAACTCCTCGTCTTCGCCGTTCTCGTCGTCGCGCTGTTGATCTTGAATGTGGTACAGACTTGGCTCAACCGGATGATCAAGCTGCGCACTCGCGAGCGCCTGACGCGCGACCTGATCGCGCAATGGCTTGTTCCTAGGCGTGAATTTCTTCTTGCAGGAGCCGGAACGATTGGACGCAATCCGGATCAGCGCATTCACGAGGACGCCAACCATCTCTCCGAACTTACGGCAGATCTCGCAATCGGATTCGTGCAAGCCTTTTTCCTGCTTGTCAGTTTCATAGGCGTTCTATGGCTGCTGTCGGGTGGCGTACAATTCACAATCGAAGCCCATACGTTTTCCATTCCAGGCTACATGGTGTGGTGCGCACTTATTTACGCTGCTGTCGGATCGCTCTTGAGCTGGCTCGTTGGCCGGCCTCTCATTTCACTTAACGCGGAGCGCTACGCACGAGAAGCGGACCTGCGCGTGGAGCTGGTGCGTACGAACGAAAATGTTGATGGCATAGCTCTCTATGGCGGGGAGGCCCGCGAGGAAACTTGGCTCAACGCGGAGGTTGATCGGCTGCTCGTGATTGTCCGGCGGATCGTCGATGCGATCACCCGGTTGACATGGGTCACGGCGGGCTATGGTTGGTTTGCCATCGTTATCCCGATCATGGCCGCGGCGCCGGGCTATTTTCAAGGTCACCTGACCTTTGGCGATCTGATGATGGTCGCTGGCGCGTTCAATCAGGTTCAGCAATCCTTGCGTTGGTTCGTCGACAATTTTGGCGCGATCGCCGATTGGCAGGCCACGCTGCGCCGCGTAATTGGGTTGCGGCAATCGTTACTCAAGCTCGACACGCTCCGCCCAGGGACGAGCTGCGTCACGCTCACCGACAGCGCGTCAGGCAGCATCCAACTTGAAGACGTCGTGGTCGCGCTGCCGACCGGCCGCGCAACCCTTGAACCAGCTCGCCTCGAAATTCTGCCGGGTGCCCACGTCCTCATTCTCGGTAAGCCCGGCGTAGGGAAGAGTTATGTGTTTCGCGCCATCGCAGGACTGTGGTCGTCGGGAAGCGGCAAGATTTCCATCCCGCCCGGCGCGCGCCTCTCGTTCCTCCCGCAGCGGCCTTATGTTCCCCCCGGAACACTGAGATCAGGCTTGTGCGCGCCGATCATGTCGAAGCCGCCCGAAGACGCCAAAGTCTTCGCGACACTGGCTCGGGTCGGCCTTGCGCGCCTGTGCAATTCGCTCGACACCTTCGAACGCTGGGACAAGGTTTTACCGATTGACGACCAGCACCGCTTGTCCTTCGCGCGGCTGCTCCTATGCGAACCGGATTTCGTGTTTGTTGACGAGACCTTGGATGTCCTCGACGAAGAGAGCCGGGCTCTCATTACGGACATCTTCGACACGGAGCTTGCCCGCGCTGCGGTCGTCGTCTTTTCGCGCAATGCCGCACAGGAAGACGGCTTCAAACGCCTCGCACAGGTCGTTCGGACCGAATCTCAATCGGTGCCCGGTGCCGCAAGTTCCGAGCGCGAGCCTGCGCCGCTCAGTTCAACCGCATGACAGAACCCGGTCCTCACTTCGCTCCGCACCTGTCCGACACGGAACTCCTCGACTTGGTCCAGAGGCAGACCTTTCGCTTCTTTTGGGAACTCGCGCACCCTATCAGCGGTCTTGCAAGGGATCGCTCCAGCGACCCGCGCGACGTCGTCACCGTCGGGGGTTCCGGCTTCGGCATCATGGCGATCATTATCGCCTCAGAGCGCGGCTGGATCACGCGCGATGAAGCGCTTACGCGCATCATGCGGATGGTCGCGTTTCTCGAAGGCGCGACCGCATATCACGGTGTCTTTCCACATTTCATGAACGGCACCAACGGAGAAACGGTCCCATTCGGGCCGCTCGACGATGGCGGCGATCTTGTCGAGACGAGCTTTTTGATGACGGGCCTTCTCACCGCCCGTCAATATTTCTCTCGCGACGACAACCCCGAGGCGACGCTACGTGCGAAAATTCAAGCCCTGTGGGATCGGGTGGAATGGGACTGGCACACGCGGGGCCAAACCTGTCTGACCTGGCACTGGAGTCCAAATCATGGCTGGGCGATGAACCACCGAATTCGCGGCTGGAACGAGTGTCTGATCACTTATGTCCTCGCTGCATCCGCGCCACGCCACAGGATCGCACCAGCTGTCTATCACGAGGGTTGGGCCCAAAGTGGAGCGATCCGCAACGGCGAATGCTATTACGGAATAGAGTTGCCGCTCGGGCCACAACTCGGTGGTCCCCTGTTCTTTGCACATTACTCATTCCTCGGGCTTGATCCACGCGGCCTCAAGGACCGCTATGCGGATTATTGGCAGCAAAACGTCAATCACACGCTTATCAATCGCGCGTACTGCCTCGAGAATCCAAAGCGGTGTCACGGTTATGGAGAGACATGCTGGGGTCTGACGGCCAGCGATAATTCAACGGGCTACAGCGCCCACGCCCCGACCAATGATCACTGCGTGATCACGCCGACGGCGGCGCTTTCGAGCATTCCCTATTGTCCAGACCTTTCGCTCTGCGTGCTCAGACATTTCTACACGTCGTTGGGCGATCGCATTTGGAGCGCTTACGGATTTACAGACGCCTTTAGCGAAAAGGAAAACTGGTATTCCCACGATCACCTCGCAATTGATCAAGGACCGATCGTCATCATGATCGAAAATTACCGCAGTGCGTTGGTGTGGCGCCTGTTCATGAGTTGTCCGGAGATTGAAGATGGCCTTCGCCGGCTCGGCTTCGAGAGTCCGAATATCTTATGAGCGACCCGTTGCCGGATACCGATCGACAGGAACTGGAGGTGTGGCTGCGGCGAGAATTCCGGTTTGCCGCGACCGCCATGCTGAAAAGCATCTCGGCCGAACATCTCACACGGCGGCGCGAGGCGCTGGCTCAAACGATTACGCCAAAGCCCGGCTCAATCGTCGCGTCGCCTGGATTTGCCGACTACGATCCTGAGCCGGATTATTTTTTTCACTGGCTGCGCGACTCGGCTCTGGTGATGGATGCTGTGCGCGAGGTGATGGGTGCTGGTCTCGTCGATTTTGATGGCCACCGCGTGTTTGCTGACTTCGTCCGCTTCAGCCTTGAGCTCCGACAAATTGATGTTCGTTCGGCGCTCGCCGGGACATCAGGAGTCGCTCCGCATGCTCGCAGATACCTTCGTCCCCCGACCGACATCCTCAGCACTCAAGGAGAACGCCTCCTCAGCGACGCACGCTTCAATCCCGATGGTACGCTCGACATATTGAAATGGGCGCGACCACAGCTCGACGGACCGGCGCTCCGCGCCCTGACGCTGATGCGATACTGGGCGATCTCGCCGCCGAAAGAGGTCGGCCCTGAGCTTCACGAGCTTATTCATCAGGACCTTGCATTTGTGAGGTGTCACGCAGATGAAGCATCGTTCGATATTTGGGAGGAGGAGTTAGGGCATCATTACTACACACGTTTGGTTCAGCTTGGTGCCCTATATCACGGAGGCAATTGGCTTCGTCTAAACGGCTCTGCGGACGAGGCGCGGGCATGCACCAAACGTGCACGTGAACTGCGCGCCCTGCTCGACAATCATTGGTGTCCCGCGCGCGGGATCTATTTGACATGTATGGATCGCGACACTATTCGACATAATCGCGATCCCGACATCTCTATCGTCTTGGGTGTTCTTCACGCCGCTCTGCCACATGGCACGCACTCCGTTCTGGATTCAAGGGTCGCGGCAACGCTCGCGAGTCTCGAAGATCTTTTTTCCGACTGCTTCGAAATCAATAAGCACTTTCAACGATGCCTTCCTCCCGCTCTAGGCCGGTATCCCGGTGATCGTTATTTTGATGGCGGCGCCTATTACATATCAACGCTTGCCGCGGCGGAATTTTGCTTTCATGTGGCGCAGAAGATCGCGTCACACGCGCAGATCCTAAATCCCGAATTCAGTGCGCGATTCCTTGACCGCGCATCGGATCCGTTCATACGCGCGGCTGATGCGGACGTGTTGCGACATGCTCCCGATCACCGAGGAATCGCACAGGCACTCATGGCATATGGAGACGGATTTCTCGCCACCGTACGGAAATTTACACCGGCGACGGGCGAGCTGTCCGAGCAATTTGATCGAAACACCGGCAATCAACGATCGGCACGAAATCTCGCATGGAGCTACGCCGCGTTCATTATGGCTTACCGGGCACGTCAGCGCGCCAATTGCCTATTTGCATAGGGCTCTCCGTAATCCCGACAACATCCACGATGCTCTGAGGACCGGACAATTAGCCCCGGCGGGCACTGCGCGCTATGCAGAGGTGATCTCGGCAGAGATTGTCATCCGATGCGTGCGCAAAGCGAGCCGTCCGCCTGTAGATAATTATTCTTCTTGAAGGCGGTACCCGACCCCCGGTTCGGTCGAAATAAGGGTTGGCCGGTCTGGGTCGACCTCGATCTTGCGGCGGAGCTGGCCAATGAAGACACGCAGATAGGTCGCGTCTTCGACATGAGCCGGCCCCCAGACCGCGCGCAGCAATTGCCGGTGGGTCACGACCTTACCGGCATGCTGAACGAGGGCGCACAGGAGATCATACTCCTTGGGCGTCAAATGAATCGGCTCGTCGTCGCGAGCGACCACACGCTTCACGGTATCGACTATGAGGCCTTTTGCGCGAAAGACCGGCGTCTCGCCAGATTTTTGCAGGCCATGGCGCAGCGCGGCCCGCAAACGTGCCATCAGCTCGCCGCTACCGAAGGGCTTGGTTACATAGTCGTCCGCACCCAGATCGAGGGCTTCGATTTTTTCCGCCTCGCGCGAGCGCACTGACAGAATGATGATCGGGACCTGCGACCCCTCGCGCACGGCGCAGATGACATCCTTGCCATCCATGTCGGGCAACCCAAGGTCGAGAACGATGACGTCCGGGGCTTCGGCGCTCGCACGGCGGATAGCCTCCGTCCCCGTAGCGGCCTCGATCACCTGATAGCCGTTGGCAGCGAGCGATGTTCGCAGGAATCGTAGGATCTGCGGCTCATCGTCGACGATCAAGACCCGGTACCGTTGGCTGGTCATCGTGCCTCGGCGAATTGCGCGCTTGCCACGGGCTCGGTCGCGATGGGTAGGCTGACTGAGAAACGCGCGCCGCGCGCATCTTTGACAGGGCTTTGCACGTCGATCGTTCCACCCATCGCCTCGATCAGGCCTTTGCAGATGGCAAGGCCAAGGCCGGTGCCGGCCACCGTGTGATCAGCGCGATGGATGCGGAAGAACTTATCGAAAAGGCGCGGGATATATTCCGGTGGGATGCCTATCCCGTTGTCGACGACTTCGATGAGCACCTGGCCGTTATCTCCCTTTGTGTTGATTTCGATGACCGTGGCGCCGATCGCATGCTTGGTGGCATTGTCAAGAAGATTGACGAGGACAGTATAGAGGAGCACCGGATCGCCCAGAATGAAGCTTGCGCCGGGTGCAAGATTTCTGACGAGTTTTTTGTCGCCAAGCTGGCGCTCGATACGCTTGACGGCCGACTCGATGACCTCGTTGATCAGAACCATGTCATGCTTGACATCGAGAATGCCGGATTCAACGCGCGTGATATCAAGCAAATTCGCGACGAAGCGGTCGAGGCGTTCTGCTTCCTCTTGGATGGTGGTGAGAAGGTCTTCGCGCGCCTTATCATCATAGCGCGAGGGATTGTCGAGCAGTGCCGTCGCCGAGCCTAATATCGACGTCAGCGGCGTTCTTAGGTCATGGGAGATCGAGGAGAGAAGTGCGTTGCGGAACCGCTCGGCCTCTACCATGGTTTTGGCACGCGCAACCTCATCGGCAAAATCGATACGTTCGACGGCGACGGCGGCCTGGTCGAGCAGTGCGTCGAGTGTCTGAATAAGATCGCCCGAAAGAGGCTTGCCCTTGGTCAAGAGCCCCAGTACTCCTGCCGCCGACTTGGCGGTTCTCATTGGGCGAAACTGCCAGGGCGCGTTGGGAAGCGTTTCGGTCGCGGAACCGGCGGGTTCGGCGTGGCGAAGCGCCCAGCGGGCCGCGGCCCACGAGGCGTTGTCAAGCGTGTCCTCGGGTGGCCAGGCATAGCGGATTGCAAGGTCGTCATCGCCGGGCAGCAGCATCATGCCCGCAAATCCCGTCAAGCGATGTGCCTGCAGAACGACGGCGTGGAGCAGCTCGTCCGCCGTCTTCACCGCGCCGAGGCGGCGCGAAAAATCGTAGAAAAATTGGAGCGTGCCCATGTGCGCGCGCGCCGCCTTCACCTGATCGCGCACGCGGCCGGCGAGCGCGCCCGTTATGGCGGCGACGGCGAGAAAAACGAGCAGGGTCAGAATGTCCTGCCAATGTACGACGCGGAACGTGAAATAAGGCTGGGTGAAGAAGAAGTTGTAGGCAAAAAAGGACAAGAGGGCCGTCAGCAATCCGGCTATATGTCCGTCCCTGACCGCGCTTGCCAGCACGGCAAGCAGAAATAGCGTCGAGGCATTGGGCTGTGTCCGGATATCGGGAATGGCATAGGTCAAGCCCACCACCGCCGCAACACCGAGGAAAGCGACCATAAGAGCGGGCAAACGCGGAAGCGCGAGCCGGAGCATCGGCCGCGCGTCTTTTTTCTTGAACGGCGTCACGACATGGATGGAGATCCCCTCGCTGCGTCGCACTAACGCATGCACGAGCGAGCGGCGGAGAGTCTCGGTGAACCAACCGGCCCGCGAGCGTCCGATCACGATTTGCGTCGTGTTGTTGCGCTTGGCGTGAAGAAGAATTTCGCGCGGAAGATCCGTGCCCGTGAGGCGCTCGGTCCGGCCGCCCAGCCGTTCGGCAAGGCTCAAGGCTTCGATCACGGAGGTCTCGTGGATATGCTCGGTGTCGGAGCGCTCGACGTAGAGGGCAACCCAGGGTGCTTTAAGCTGATCGGCGAGGCGATGCCCCGCCCTGACGACTGTCGGACCTAGGCCGCCGGGTCCGACACAGACCATCAGCCGCTCGCTGACCGCCCATGGCCCCTCGATGGCGCGGCTGCGCATGTAGCTGACCATCTGGTCATCAACGCTTTGCGCCGTCTTGCGCAAGGCAAGCTCGCGCAAGGCGGAGAGATTGCCAGGCCGGAAAAAGCGCTCGCGCGCGTTTCCGGCGAGCTGGGCCACATAGACCTTGCCGTCGTCCAGCCGCTCGATCAGCTCCTGCGGGGTGAGGTCGACCAGCTCGATGTCATTGGCATCCTGGAGCACGCGGTCGGGAACGATCTCCTGCACGCGCACGCCTGTGATGCTGGCGATGATATCGTTCAGGCTTTCCAGGTGCTGAACATTGAGAGTTGTGTGTATGTCGATCCCGGCACGGATCAGCTCTTCAACATCCTGCCAGCGCTTGGGATGCCGGCTGCCTTCCGCGTTCGTATGGGCCAGTTCGTCGACCAGAAGAAGCTTGGGACGCCGGGCGAGCGCGGCGTCGATATCGAATTCGTTGAGCGTGACGCTGCGATAGGCGATCGTTCGCCTTGGGAGAATTTCGAAGCCGTCGACAAGCGCTGTCGTTTCGGCGCGGCCATGGGTCTCAACGACGCCCACAACCACATCGAGACCCTCGCCTTTGAGCCGCCGTGCCCCCTCCAGCATGGCGTAGGTCTTGCCAACGCCCGGCGCCATGCCGAGATAGACCTTGAGGCGGCCTCGGCCTTCCTTCGCCGCTTCCGCGAGTAGTGCTTCGGGCTCAGGTCTCAGCCGGTCCTTATGGATCTCCATCATTCTATTCTAACGCGTCACGGCGGCGATTGCAGAGAATCAAGCGCCAGATTGAGCCTGAGGACATTCACCCGCGGCTCCCCGATAAAGCCGAGCACACGCGTTTCGATCCGAGCCTCGACGAGCGCGCGGACCTGGTCCTCGGGCAGGCCTCGTACCGCCGCGATGCGGGGGACCTGAAGACGGGCCGTATCAGGCGAAATGTCTGGGTCAAGGCCTGAACCAGACGTGGTCACGGCGTCTTGGGGAACGGGGCGCCGGCTCGCGTCCTGATAGCGTGCGACATCGCCCTTGATGCGGTCGATGAGCGCCGACGACGTGGGGCCGAGATTGCTGCCGCTTGAACCCGCCGCATCGTAACCATCTTTTCCGGCCGCCGAGGGGCGCGGCCAGAAATAGCGCTCGGTCGTAAAGCCCTGTCCGATCAGCGACGAACCGACGACTCGCCCTTCGTGGAGGATGAGGCTACCACTCGCCTCGGCCGGCCAGAAGGTTTGGGCAATCCCCGTGATGGCGAGGGGGTAGAGGATGCCGGTCACCGCCGTGAAAAGCACGAGCATGACGAAGGCGGGCCGGAAATGCGTCAACATGGAAAACCCTTTCTCAAGCAAGTCCGAGTGCGGAGATGACAAGGTCGACGAACTTGATGCCGATAAAGGGCGCGACGAGCCCGCCCAGCCCGTAGATAAGAAGATTGCGGCGCAGGCTCACTTCAGCACTGACCGCGCGATAGGGAACGCCGTGCAGGGCAAGCGGAATGAGCCCGACGATAATCAGTGCGTTGAAGATCACAGCGGAAAGAATGGCGCTTTGGGGCGTCGCGAGGTGCATCACGTTGAGTGCGCGCAGCTCCGGGTAACTTGCGATGAACAGGGCCGGGATGATTGCGAAATACTTAGCGACGTCGTTCGCGATACTGAAGGTCGTCAGCGCGCCACGCGTCATCAGCATCTGCTTACCGATCTCCACGACCTCGATGAGTTTGGTGGGACTTGAGTCGAGATCCACCATATTGGCGGCCTCGCGCGCGGCTTGCGTGCCGGACTGAAGCGCGACGCCAACATCGGCCTGCGCGAGCGCGGGTGCATCATTGGTGCCATCGCCGCACATGGCGACCAGATGTCCGCCCGATTGGGCGTTACGGATGTAGTCGAGCTTATCCTGCGGCGTCGCCTCGGCGATGAAGTCATCGACCCCCGCTTCGCTCGCAATGGCGGCCGCCGTCACGCGATTGTCGCCGGTCACCATAATGGTCTTGATCCCCATCGCGCGTAGCGCGGCAAAGCGCTCCTTTATCGCGGGCTTCACGAGGTCCTTCAAATGAATGACCCCGAGCAGACGCGCACCGCTTGACACCGCGAGCGGCGTTCCGCCTGTTCGGGCGATACGATCGACGGCGGTGGTGAATTCGGCCGGAATTTTTGCCGTTGCGCCCAGCAACCCGATTATGCTGTCGACCGCGCCCTTGCGGATCGCGGTTCCATCGACGTCGATGCCGGAAAGCCGCGTCTGCGCGCTGAAGGGCACGAGCGTCGTTGCCCGGCCGCCTATGCTTGGACGCGGCATGGCATAGTGGTTGGCCGCAAGATCGGCGATCGAGCGTCCCTCCGGGGTCTCGTCTGCAAGGGATGAAAGTAGGGCGGCTTCGGCGAGCTCCTTGGGGCTGACGCCCGGAACGGGAATGAAGGCGTCCGCCATGCGGTTGCCGAAGGTGATGGTGCCCGTCTTGTCGAGAAGAAGCGTGTCAATATCGCCCGCCGCCTCGACCGCGCGGCCCGAGGTCGCGATGACGTTGAAGCGCACCAAGCGGTCCATGCCCGCGATGCCGATCGCCGAGAGCAGGCCGCCGATCGTGGTCGGGATGAGCGTGACAAGGAGAGCGACCAGGACGGTAACGGACGGCGGCGTTCCCGACCATGCCGCGAGGCCGACCAGCGTCACCACGGCAACGAGAAAAATGATGGTCATACCCGCGAGAAGAACATCGAGCGCGATCTCGTTGGGTGTCTTCTGGCGCCGTGCGCCTTCGACCAGCGCGATCATGCGATCAAGAAAGCTCTCTCCGCCCGCGGCCGTCACGCGCACGATGAGCCAGTCGGAGAGGACAATCGTGCCCCCCGTGACGGCGGAGCGATCGCCGCCCGACTCGCGAATGACGGGAGCAGATTCACCGGTGACCGCGCCTTCATTGACAGAGGCGACGCCTTCGACCACTTCGCCATCGGCAGGGATCGTATCCCCGGCTTCGACCAGAACATGGTTGCCGACCGCAAGATCGCTTGCACCGACGGCCTCAAAGCGCGTGCGGACCTTGGGATCGGCAAGGCGTTTTGCCGAGACATCCGCGCGCATGCGGCGCAGCGCGGCGGCCTGAGCCTTGCCGCGCCCTTCGGCCACCGCCTCCGCGAATGTCGCGAAAAATACGGTAAACCAGAGCCACGCCGCGATCTGCAGGCTGAAGCCCGCATGGGCTCCCGAAATGAGATCGCGCAGGGCGAGAACCGTTACGAGCGTTGCCACGACCTCGGTCACGAAGATGACCGGGTTGCGCACGAGCTTTCTGGGGTCGAGCTTAACCAGCGCATCGCGCGCCGCCTGCAGCAGCAGACTCGTTTCGAGAAACGAAGTGGTCTTTGCGGTATTGGCAATCATTGTGAGCCTCAGGTTGCTAGAACGTCCGTCCGCCCAGCATCGCGAGATGCTCGATGATCGGCCCAAGCGCGAGCGCGGGAAAGAATTCAAGTCCGGCGACGATGAGAATAACGCCGACGAGGAGCCCCACGAACAGCGCGCCATGGGTGGGAAAGGTGCCGGCGGTCGGTGGAACCTTGATTTTCCGCGCGATCGAACCGGCCAGCGCCATCACCGGCACGACGAACGCAAAACGCCCGAGCAGCATGGTGACGCCGAGCGTCGTGTCGTACCACGGGCTGTTGGCCGTGAGCCCCGCGAAGGCCGAACCGTTGTTTCCGCCGGCAGATGAAAAGGCGTAGAGGATTTCGCTCAAGCCATGAGGCCCTTGATTGAGCACGCCGGCGCGGGCGGGATCGACCACGGCCGACGCCGCCGCAAAGCCCAGCATGGCCAGCGGGTAGATCAAGATCGCGAGCATCGCGAGCTTGATTTCCTTGGCACCGATCTTCTTGCCGAGATACTCGGGCGTGCGGCCAACCATGAGACCCGCGATAAAGACGGCGATCATGGCCATCACGATCATGCCATAGAGCCCGGAGCCCACGCCGCCCGGTAAAACCTCGCCAAGCTCGATGAGAAAGAGCGGCACGAGCCCGCCAAGCGGTGTGAAGCTGTCATGCATGGCATTGACAGAGCCATTGGAGGCGCCGGTCGTCAGTGCCGCCCACAGGCTCGATGTCGCCATGCCGAAGCGCACCTCCTTGCCCTCCATATTACCGGGCTCTGCCACGACACCCGCCGCGTGAACGATGGGATTGCCCGCCGCTTCCGCCGAATAAGCGCCTGCGACGGCGGCCAGAAGCAGCACGCCCATCACGGCAAAGAGCGCCCAGCCCTGGCGCCGGTCGCCCACCATTCGCCCGAAAGTCAAAGCGAGCGCGAAGGACAGGGCGATGATTGCCCAGGACTCGATAATATTGGTCCAGGCACTGGGATTTTCGAACGGATGGGCGCTGTTGACGTTAAAAAAGCCACCGCCATTGGTACCGATCTGCTTGATGGCCTCTTGCGACGCGACGGGCCCTAGCGCGATTGTTTGCTGCCCGCCTTCGAGCATGTGCGCTGTCGCGGAGGCATCGAGCGTCTGCGGCACGCCGAGCGCGACAAGGACGAGAGCCATAACGATTGACAGCGGCAGCAGGATATAAAGTGCACAGCGCGTGAGATCGACCCAGAAATTGCCGAGATCCTTCACGCCTGCCCGCGCCAGGGCGCGCGTCACCGCGATTGCGAGCGCGATGCCCGTTGCCGCCGAGAGAAAGTTCTGCACCGTGAGCCCTGCCATCTGAGAGAGATGGCTCATGGTCGTCTCCCCGCCATAGGACTGCCAGTTGGTATTGGTGACGAAACTGATCGCCGTGTTGAACGCAAGATGACCGCTCAGCCCCGAAAATCCCTGCGGATTGAGGGGAAGAAAGTGCTGCATGCGCAAAATCGCATAAAGGACGACAAAGCCAGTCCCATTGAGCGCGAGCATCGCCAGCGTATAGCTGCGCCAGCCCTGTCCGTTGGCCGGATCGATGCCTGCGAGCTTGTAGAACGCCGCTTCGACGGGCGAAAGGAGAGGAGACAAATATGTCTTCTCGCCTGAAAAAACGCGGGCCATGTATGCGCTGAGTGGAATTGCCGTGAGCATGACCAGCGCAAGCACTAGCGCGATCTGCGACCAGCCGGTGAGGGTCATATGCCACCTAAAGATTTTCGGGATTGATGAGCGCGTAGACGAGATAAGCAAGCAGGAAGACTGCCGTCGCGCCACCGAGAACGAGGTCGACCATTGGGGCTTTCCTAGAGCCGCTCGCAGAGCAAAGCATAGACCCAGAGGACGCCGAACGCGCCGACACCCAACACCACAAAAGGAAGATCAACCATCGCAAGTCCTCGCCTGCTGCCTGTAATTGCAGGAGAATAGGAGCGACGGCATTTGGGTTCGATACGGAACCGAGCGCCCATATATAAGGAAAGCGTAAAGATGGGGGCGACGCTCGGACGGACTTTGTCCGTAGTCTTCTTTCCTCTTTACACAGACGAACCGCTCTCTGGTCTGTCATGGGATATGCTCAGGAAAAGAAAATATTGAGCCTGAGAATTTCGGCACAGGTGCCGGTATATGGAGGCGTGTTCCCGGGAAATTGCGCGCGTAGAGAGTGGGCGAAGCAGGGCGAGGGCCTACTATGTCGCGGAAATTGCGGAGCAATTTCCGGCGCGCCTGAGAGCCGAATTTACCCTTTAAAATCAATTACCTATGACTGGTGGGCGAGGCAGTCCGGAGCCAACCGCGCTCTGGCGCCCAATTCCCTGTTAACAGGAAAAATACACGGATCTTGGGCATTATGGCCTCCCTAAAAGGCTTGTGGCGTTTGCGCCATAAGACCGGGCAAATGCCTATGAGTGTCTTCTGTTTTTATGATTTGTTCCTGCCAGAGTTCTCCCCTTACGGGTATTGCCCCTAATTGGACCTACTCAAGGCGAAAGCCCTCACGTCAACCTCGCCGGGCAGATCCATTCACCAGTTCCGATCGTCAAGACTTGCGGACAAACTCCGACTTGAGGCTCATCTGACCGATCCCGTCGATGCGGCAGTCGATGTCGTGATCGCCCCCCACCAGGCGGATATTCTTCACCTTCGTACCGACCTTCACGACGTGCGAAGAGCCCCTGACCTTCAGGTCCTTGATCACCGTCACGGTATCGCCGTCCGCCAGGACGTTCCCGTTCGCATCGCGAAAGACGACGGCGTCCTCCCCGCCCGCGGGTTCGCCGGCAGACCATTCATGCGCGCATTCCGGGCAGATCAGCAGGGCGCCATCTTCGTAGGTCAATGTGGACTGGCATTTGGGACAGGCAGGCAGTTCGCTCATCGTTTCTCTTTCGGCGGATGCCGCAGCGGGTGAATGTCGTTGCACGGCGCGGGCTGGGGCCGGGTGGCCTTCCCCCCTCAAATCGCGCTGGTGACTTGCCGGCGGTATAGCACCATCGGGATAAAGAGGACACATAACGCCGCGATGACGGCGGGAAACAGCACTGTGGTGAGGGAATAGTGTTCCAGCGCGAATATCGAAATCACGTTGCGCAGCGCCATCACCCCGTAGAACCCCAATTGCTCCTCGAACGGCGCGCCATAAGCCTTGCGGATCGTGGGAATAAAGCCGAGCGCGTCCACCGCGGTGAGCACAACAACCGCCCACAAGGGATCCGCCGTCGCAAACCACAGCGGCAGTGCGGCGAGGGCGAGCGTGAAAAACACCCAGTCCGAGCGCGTAATATGGCTGTCAGCGTGACGTGAAAACGCAAGCCAGGCGACGTAAAACGTCACAAGCCCGGACACGGCGGTCGACCACGCGCCGGGGCCGCCGCCGTCCACCATTTGCGCCAGAAAGACGATGAAAGTGGTGAGGCCCCAGATCACCCACGAAAAGACATGAGGCCTGGTGCGCCCCTTTCTGATGGACTGGATATAGGGAATAAACGCGTAGAGCGCGACCGCGACCGCAACGACGCCGAGAACTTCCTTGAGCATGGCTTACCGCAACCCGATCCCGCGCCCGAAAAATAGAGGCGCGCCGGCACAGGGCCGATCGACCGCAGGTCCGCACACCGTCCCAGACGATTCAACATTCGAGCGCATTGACACAGGGAGCGTCCACCAAATTCGCGAGGGTTACGATCTGGAGAGAACGTATATTTGATTTTCCGGTCCGGCGGTATGCCCTATCGGCGCCGCCCTTTCAATACCCGCCGTGCGACACCTGGACGGTGGCCGTTTGGACGCTCGGAGGCAGCGGAAGAAACGCCGAGAAGGTTTCCAGACCAAATGCGTCGAACTGATTTTGGACCGTGACCGAAAAGAGACCCGTCCCGGAGGGTGCGGCATCGATCACAATCGTATCGGTGTTCAGCAGCGCCGAGTACGATGCGACGACCTCGTTGGCGCGCGTGACGGCAAGCGTAAGACGCTCATCGTCGCTGAGCCCGAACAGAGTTGCCCGCGCAGCCTCGCTCGCTACATGGTTCACCACACTCAGCGAGGCGAAATAGCATCCATAGACGACGATGCCGAAGACCAGGGCGAGAAAAAGCGGTGCGACGATGGCAAATTCGATTGCGCTCGCCCCGCTCTCGTCGGCGCGAAAGCGCATCGCCGCGCGGCGCCGCACCGTGCCGGATTGGATGCGCGTTCTCATGACCCGACCAGAGCCGGTATGCCGCATCGCACCGATGTGGCCTGGATATCCAGATAGCCGATCCGCAGGCCCAGGCTTGCCAGGACCGATGGAAGGATCGGCTCGACGGCGGCGAGCACCGGCGTCAATGCCGTCTTGAGCAATGTGTTGAGAAGCGGAATGCTGCCGGTGACCTGGAGCGATCCGATCAGGGTCGTAAAGGCGGTATCGAGAGAGGAGCCGCCATCCACCGATTTGATGGTCCGCCCGTCGATGTCCGACCGGTCAAAGTGGACCGTCTGCGCCCCTGACATCAGCGCACCGGCCTGCCCGCTGATATTCACCGACAAGAGGCCGCTTGAAACGGCAATCGGGACGGGGGAGAGCCCTGTCGCAAAATCGACCAGATCGTTGTCCGTGATCGCCCCGACATACAGCGCCACCGTACCGCTTTGCGCCGACACCGAAATGTCGGTCGAGTCCATAATGTCAGGGCCGCATGCGACGGACGAAATGGTCGCTGTGCCGTAACCAAGATCGATGACCAGCGGAATTTCGGTCAGGGACAAACCGCCGACGAGCGGGATCGTCAACGAAATGCCCGGGTTCAACGTGACGGCAATCTTGATCCTTGCAACGGCGCTGGAGGCAAATGTGCCGCTCGGGCCAATGGTGGTGAGCGAGGAGTTGTCGCTCAAGATTCCCGGGCGCGCGACAACCGACTTGACCGAAATGCTCCCCAGCACGAAGGAAATGTTCTGATTGAGATCGACAAGCGAACTCTGCCTTGACGCCTGCATGTACCCCATAAGCGCTGTCATAGCTGGAATGGTCAGCGTGTCGGATCCAGGTGAAACCAGATCGCCCGCGGTTCTTTTCTGATGCGCGCCGAGTGCGAGAAAGTCGCGGATCAGAACCGACGGCGTTCCGCTTCCCTGGCTTGCCATTCGGTTGAGCGCGTCGAGCCCGGTCTGCTCGTCGGCAGTGGGCGACGAGATCTGATCGGATATGGCGAGCGCCATCGCATCGGCAAGTTCGTCGAGCGTGACGCTTTCGTCCATCACCGTCGCAATCGAGGCTTGCGAAGTCCCCAGCTCCCCCGCGAGCCGGTCGAACAGTCGAAAGACGGCAATGTCGGTCGCTTCAAGAGCATCGCGCTCATCGGCCGTAAGATTGAAACTTCTCCCCGATTGCGCGGTTATGAATGCGTTCAGACCCGCGATGTCGGCGTCGACGACACCCGTTCCGATCGCGACCCCGGCCAGAGGAAGATTGACGGCGGTCGCCGTACTTGAAACCGGCGTCGACGATGCCCCGAGAAACATCCGCATGAAATAGAGCGGCACATTGCGACTGACTGTGATGCTCACCGCGTTGTCCGGTGCGCCGGGCTGGAAACGGTCGGATGTTATCAGAGCGGGATCATCCGTATAGCTCCCGACTTCGACCACCGTCACTTCGGCATCCGATATCTGATTTGCTAGAAGCGAGTCCGTCGCGATTTCAGCCGCCCGCGCGAGATCGAATGTCGCGGCGAGGGCGGCGGCCTCGGTCGCGCTGTGAAGCCGCCTTTTCCAATAGACCAGCGATGCCGTATCCACCGCAATTCCGGAGAACCCCACGAGCACGGCAATCAACATCGCGCTCAGGATCGAGATCGAGGCGTCGGACGAATGATAAAATCGCTTGAGCGTGTTCTTCATCGTCGCGGCCTTCCCTAGTCGTCGTCCACCGCGTACATGGCCATTCTCGCTTTCAGCGACTCGATTTGCGCCGCGTCGGTGAGATCGGGAAATATTTCCGAGAACCTGCCGGTCTCGCCCGACTTCGCGAGCAATACGACGATGTTGTCGCGAACCTCAGGGTCCCCCGGCGACAGTTCAAGCGCCTTGCGCAGCGAAAATTCGGCGCTGGCGAAGTCGCCGGTTTGAAACTGTGCGCACCCCAGATCGTTGAGAAAGCGCGTGTTTGTCGGCTGATCGACGACGGCGATCTCAAAATATTCCAGGGCCTTCTGCCAATCGCCGCCGACTGCGGCGACCCGGCCGAGACCATGATACCCAAAACCCGACAAGGGTCCTGTGACGATCGCGTCATAGCCTTTCTTGGCCTCGCCGGGGTTGTCGAGCGCCAGCCACGCATCGGCACGCAACTTCAGGGATTGCGGAACCACGCCATAGGCAATTTCGAATTCGTCGAGATGCGCCATCGCGGCGTGCGACTTTCCGCTTTGTATGAGCTGATCGATCACCGAAAGGTAGAGATCTCGCGTTCGGCCCGCGTCTCCGGTTGACAACTTCGACAGCGTCGGGGGGCCGTGCCCTGCTGTTACGCTCGTCTGGCACCCTCCCAGCCCACTCGCGGCAAGACCGATGGCGATCGCCAATATCCGTCCGTACCCGTTCATTTGAGTGTACCCAGTCCCTTCATGAGAGAGATCACAGCCGGCGCAGCGACAAACGCAAGAATGGCCGGCAGGAAAAACACAATCATGACCACTGTCAGATGCGCTGACTTGGTGCCGATGCTGGCGCGGGCTGTGACGAGACGCTGTTCGAACAGATCGCTCGAGAACTGCCGCAGCTGCGGCGCGAGTTCGGTGCCATGATTCAGGGATTCAATGAACAAAGTCGCGAGATATCGAGCCTGGTCGATGTCGAGGTTGTCCGCCCACCGTTCGAAGGCCTTCTCATAAGGCAGACCGTTATTGAGGTCCTCCACCAGCGCGCGCTGGATCGACGCCATGTTCGGCAGAGCGCTTCCGCATATCTCGCTAAGCGAGCGCAACGCCTGGTCGAGGCTCTGCCCGCCTTCCAGGAAGATCGTGATCAGATCCGCCGCGAAAAGCATTTCTCCCAGAACGCGCCGGCTCCGGCTCCGGGCGATCGACTTCACAAGCCCCCACGACGCATACAACACAAGCAGGAAGGCAACGGGGGGAAATGTCCATGCCCGGACGTCACCTTGAAAAACGTAGAAATTCAGGCCTGCGCAGAAGGTTGCAGCGAGGAGCCTCAACGCTTCGACAGCAATGACCGTCGACGCCCTTACGACGCCGATCGCGTGCAGCGCCTGCTCGGTCGCCAGAAAGGTCGGGTCCACCATCCGCACAATCCGGCGGATGACCGTGAACGGGCGAGCGTCCCGGTCGGCAATCTCATCCGTCGCGCTGGTGGCGGGAACAAGCCGCGCGAGCCGCGATCCCGCCATCCGGCCGCGCCAATAACCGCTGATCGGAAGCATACCGGATGCGTCTGTCAGCACGATGGCGAGGAGAATAAGTGCGAGTCCCAGGATCACGTGTACCCGCCTTACAACTGAAGAGTTGTGATGCGCCTCATCACGACGAGACCAACGAGCGGCCAGACACAGATCGCAGACAAGACGATGCGGCCGATCTTGTCGCCCAGAAAAAACTGGATGTAGGCCGGATTGAGAATCGACATCAGACCGATGACGAGGACGGTGAGCCCAATGAGAACGAGCGCGCTCGCGCGCGTTTCCGATGTGGCGGCCTTGATCTCGCGTTCCAGACGCGCCTTGTTGCTGATCTGGTTGAGGAGATTCTGGAGGTTTTGCGCGACGCGGCCACCGAACTTCGCGTTTGTGCGGACATAAGCCGCCAGCAAATGAAGTTCAGCCGTGTCGATGCGCTGCGCGAGCGCGTCGATGCTGTCCGTAAACGGCGCGCCGTGCTGCACACGCCGGACGACAGGGTCGATCCGCTCCCGGATGACGGGGTCGGCAGTGAGCGAGGCCTGGACGAACGCCTGCTGAAAGGTGTTGCCGATCAGAATCAACCGTCGGACGCGCTCCAGGAACGGGGGAAGGCGGTCGGAGAACATTTGCGCGCGTTTGCGCTCCAGCCATCGCGCGAGATAGATGTAGCCGAGCAATCCCGAGACGCCTGTGAGAAGTGTGGCGCGCCATCCGACGAGGAACAGGAGCATCGCGAGGGCGACAATCAGGATCACCGGAAAGGATTGCGTCACCCACTGACCGACTGCTGTCTGCGTGCGGGAATGGGGCCGTATGAAGCGGCCCAGAAGCGAGTTCATTTCCGGCCACTCGTCGAGGTCGTCTTTACGGATTCCGCACGCATTGTCCGTCCGCAGCTCCAGCATCACGCGGCGTCGGGCGCGCGAAAGTGCGTGGAGTGCTAGTGCAACACCGCAAATCACGACGAGGAATTTGAGTGCCACGAGCATCCCTAGAAGTCCCTTAAATCGACCGAGCGGAGGCGGGACGCGAAATGCGAGCGCCGCACCACCGCTTCGAATCGTCCGGCCTCGGCCTGGGGGCCATCCTCCACAAACCGAAAAAGCTCATTGAGCGAATAGGACTCGCCCTCAATTCCGGTCACCTCGACGATCGAGACGACGCGCCGGCGACCGCCTGCCGAACGACTGGTCTGCACGACGACGTTGACACTGTTCGCGATATATCGGCGAAGCGTGCGCGGTTCCGCGCGCATCTCCGTCAGCCCGACCAGGATCTCCAGCCGGTCCATCGCTTCGCGCGGATTGTTGGCGTGAACCGTTGCCATCGACCCGTGATGGCCCGTGCCCATCGCCTGGAGCATGTCGATCGCTTCCTCGCCGCGGATTTCGCCCAGAATAATTCTGTCGGGCCTCATTCGCAGGCTGTTGCGCATGAGGTCGCGGGCCGTGATCTCGGACCCGGGATTGTCGGGGCTACGAGGCCGTGTCTCCAGACGAACGACGTGGCGCTGCTGAAGGCGGATCTCCGCGGTATCCTCGATCGTCACGACGCGCTCTTTGACTCCGATATAGCTGCTGAGCGCATTGAGCAGCGTCGTCTTTCCAGAACCCGTGCCGCCGCAAATCAAGACGTTCAGGCGCGAATTGACCGCCGTGGCGAGATAGGCAAGCATTTCGCCGGTCATCATTTCGATGCCGACCAGTTCCTTCGCCCTGAGCGGTTGAGCGCGGAACTTGCGGATCGACAGCATCGGGCCGTCAAGCGCCACGGGCGGAATGATGACGTTCACTCGCGAACCGTCGGCGAGCCGCGCGTCAACATAGGGAGACGACTCGTCAACTCGGCGGCCCACCGGTCCGACGATGCGCTGAATGATATTCATCAGATGCATGTCGTCCCTGAAGCGCGAGTGCCGCTCCTCCAGCTCGCCATTGCGCTCTACATAGATGGTCTTGTGGCCGTTGACGATGATGTCGTCGATCGTTTGATCGTCGAGGAACGGCTGAATGGGCCCGAGCCCGGTGAGCTCGTAATCGATCTCCTCGATGACCTTTGATCGCTGCGTGACCCCGAGGGTGACGCCCTCGACCGCAAGCATGATCTCGAGCGAGCGGGCAATCTCGTCGCGCCGCATTCCGGCCGAGATGCGGTCGACCGTCAGCTTCTTCGCTTCCAGGCTTTCCAGCGTCGCGTCGTAGGCGCTGAACTTCAGGCGCTGGAGGAATTCATCGCCCTCGGATTGGGATAGCGCCGAGATTTCATGCGCCTTCGTCGTCGTTGGCGTTGCGAGCTTCATGTTACGCGAGCTTCTTTCTCATTTGTTCGAGGAGGCGGCCCAGCGTGACGCGGGGAATGGAACTCAGCGGCTTGGCGTCGTCCGCCTGACCGGCAAGGAGATGATTGGCCAGATGGCGCACCGCCCGCGCATACGGGTTTCCCGGTGACGACAGCACCAGAGGAAGGCCCGCATTGTGGCTGTTGGCGATCGCCACCCATGCACGCGGGATCGTGCCGGCCAGAGGGATTCCCAGCCTGGCGGTGACCTGGGTGTCGCTCAAGTCGATATCGGCGTCATAATGCGAGAGCAGCAGCGAGAATTTCTCGCGATGATCATTCTGCACCAATTCATCGGCGACGATTTCGCGCGCTTCGCGCACGGACCCGATGAGCTGGCGGCACACGACGACGACCTCATCGCACAGGGGGAGGAGATAGGGCCGACAGTACTTCGTGCGCAGGCAGCCTGCCGTGATGATGATGATCGAAAAAAAGCTGCGCAGCGTGCTGAGCAAGGTCGCCAGTTCCTGGGGCGACACTTCCTCTTCGTTCCGGCGCCCCGTGACGAGCGGCAGCAGGAAAAGGCCGCTGTGGTGGCGTGCCAGAACGTTGCTGAGCATCGACTTGTCAAGCCGGATCAGTTCATCGATGGCGTCGTGGACCGAGTATGTCACCTCGACGTTGAACTCGATTTCGAATCGTGAGTTTTCGAGATTGAGGTCGAGCAGAAGCACGTCCTGGTGTCGCCGGCTCGATGCGATGTAGGCTGCCAGATTCGCTGCGATCTGCGTTTCCCCTTCGTTTTCCTGACCGCTCACGAGCGCAATGACATGGCCCGCGCGCTCGCCCTCCGATCGACGCCCCTGCCGCAGTTGCTGGCGAATCGCGTTGCGCAAATCCTCCACCGCGGCATCCCGGTCGACGAAGTCGCACGCGCCCGATTTCATGGCCGCAATAACCTGGGATGAAATATTCTGGTGGCCGACCGCGATCTTGCGGATATGCGGGAAATGCTCCGTCACCGAAGCCATGATATCGAAGATCGAATGCTCCTCCGTTTTCACGGTCTGGAGGTCGAAAATGGCGATGGAAGGCTGAAGGGATTCGATGCTCGCGCGCAGAGTGCGCATGAACGGACTGACATGGACAGCCGGGCAGACACCCTCCAGTTCCTTGACGAACCTCGCGGCGTACTCATCGTCAAACGAAACAAGAATGATGGGGTGGCCGTGGCTCTCCGTCGGCGTCGCGTTCATTTGGCGCGCCTTCTGGCGGGAATGGCGGGATCCTCTTCATTCGCCATGGCCTTGTCGATCTCGGCCCGCATGCGGACCCGGCGTGCCGTGTCCTGGGTCGCGGAAGTGACGAGATGAGGCGTGACGGAGACGATGAGTTCCTGCTCCTCCTGGGTGTCTTGTGCGCGCTTGAAAAATTCGCCGAGGACCGGAATATCCGAAAGATACGGGACTTTCTCCTTCACTTTGCCGGCGGCCTTGTACATGAGGCCCGCAAGGATCAAAGGCTCGTTGTCGTTCACCTCGATGGTTGTCGAAGTTTCCCGCGTGCGAATGGCCGGAATCGTAAAGCCCTGCAGCACAACGGCATTCGCGTAGTCGAGTTCGCTGACCTCGGGCTTGATCTTGAGCAGGATGCGCCGGTTCTTCAGGATCGTCGGTTCGATCGTGAGGCTGACGCCGAAGCGCTTGTATTCGACCGCGATTGCGCCTCCACCGTCGCCCTGGGGAACCGGAATTGGGATTTCGCCGCCCACCAGAAAGTCGGCTTTCTCGCCGCTGCGCACAACCAGGGTTGGTTCTGCAAGCGTCTGGGCAAGATTGTTCCCTGTCAGCGCGCTGATGATGGACAGCGTGTTGTATTTGGGCGAGGCGAGCAGCAGCCCGAACGCGCCCGCGATCGGTGCCACGGTTGCAAGGTCAAGTCCTGTATTTCCGCCCGGATTGAGCGCTGCAGGCTGGAGCGTATTGGGCGCGGCCGTGGCGATCGAAAACTTCTTTCCCAGATGACTGAAATTAAGACCCAGGGCATCGAGGGTTGACCTGCTGATGGTCGCGAACTGGACGTCGACCTGGATGACTTCATCGGACGCCACTTCCGAGATGTCGAGGATATCCGTTCCGGCCATGAACTTGGCAAGGTCGCGGGCTTCCTGCTGCGATCCGGAATCGGCAAAGCGGCCGTCGAGGACGATCTTGTTGCCGGTCACCGAGATGTTGGCGCTGCGGAAATTCGGATCCGATGCCATTTTCTCACGCAACGCGCCGATATCGGGTGCGACCGTCACTTCATAGATCTGGGGGGAGGATGACGCTTCCCGCCAGACCGAAAATGTCGTCCGCCCGGGCTCAAGTCCAAGAATACGCAAGGTCGATCCATCGACGAGGCTGACATCGACGACCTTCGTGTCGCCGATCGAGAGACGCTTGGGTGCAAAGGGAAGGCTCAGATATTTCTCATAACCGCTCTGCACCGAGACCGTCTCGGCACGAACCGGGTTGGGGATCGCGAAGACGAGGATGAGCACGAGGAGCGCGAGGGGGTTGAGGAGAAGGCCGATGGGAGCATGCGAGATGACGCGCGATATCATTTCTGTTCCCCCACGGGAACGATGGCGATGCTTCGCTTACTCCCGGCAATAACTTCGACGGACCGCCCGGCGGGAGGTGACATTGCGGAGTCCTCCGCCACGCGCTCCGCCATCATCAAATTGAGATCGTCGGTGGTAACGGCCGCAGCGGCGCTCGAATCGCCTGCGTCGTCCTTCGCCCGGAGAGCGAGATACTGCGTGCCGACGGAGCGCGTCAGGGCGACCATCGCTGCCTGCCGCGGCGATACGGCCAGGGTGACATTGCGGTAGACCGCATCCGACTTCTTGCCGCCGATGATGGAATCCCCGACCGCGAGGACTTCGATGTTCTGAAGGATCGTGCGCGCTTCTGCGTTCGGAAAGGACTGATCTCGGTCGGCGCGCGCCTTTGAGGGGCCGGAGACGAGCACGACGTCGACCCTGTCTCCGGGCCGAATGAAGTTCGCCACGGCCGTGTCGTCCGAGACCCGGAGCCCCACGGCGCGCATGCCTTCGGGAATCAGGACGGCAAGCTGGCTGCGGTCCGGCTCGGGAAGCGTGTTTGCAGTCGTGAGGGGCTCGCGCGGGGCTATATCCCGCGCGGCAATCCTCCCACTGGCGTCCGCGACATGCGAGAACGCACCGCTGAGCATTGGTCCCACGGAGGGCTGCATCTGGATGTCTTCGTCGTGGATCGTGCGGCCACGCGCGATCGCCGTCTTCGCACGGATCAGCGTAATCGTGCTCACCGAGGGGGACGCCGCGTGCGCGTCGCTCTTGGCATCTGGCCGGCGGTCGATCTCCAGGATCAGGAGTGCGATCCCGCTCGTGGCGAGCGCGGCGATCAAGAGTTGTTGGACGCGGCGCGTGAGCATTATTGTTCCAAGTATCCGGTGCGCGACTTGCGAAACGCTATCTGTCAGGACTTTCGGTACCGTTAATCCGTATACGTACAACGTGATTTCCACTTATACGGGCATCTGGTATGTTCCAGCTGTTCTTTATTGCACGCCGTGCAACACCATTACCGGCCCCGCTCCGCTAACGGAGCTTCGTCTTGGTACAAATCATTTGGAAAATGGCGCAATAGCGCCATTGCTATCTCTAATTGTGCTGCACTGCACACCGTCTCTCTCTCTTTCACATCTGCGAAACGCAATTGCCGTACGTTTGCCTGTCCTTGACATTCTGGAGGCAGGCGAATGTTCGACCACGCAAAAAGCATCGTTCTCGTCATCGATGATGAAGCCGCAATCGGCGAGGAAGTGTGCGACGCGCTCGAATTACGAAATTGTAATACAACGTATGCGGAAAATCTGGCGCAGGCCAGAAGCGCACTGAATCAGCATCCGGACCTGCGTGTCGTTGTCGTCGATTTCAACATGCCGCAGATCAACGGCGCTGAAGTGATCGAGACTCTGACGAAGGAATTTCCCCGACACATGGCGTTTATCGTTCTCACGGGCGACGATACGCAGGCTGCGGCAGCGGCGGCGCTGCGTGCCCGGGCCTTCGACTTTCTCAAGAAGCCGGTGGACGGACGCGCGCTCTCGGAGGCGATCGAGCGCGCCCTCGCACGGGTCTCGCAAATGGAGCTCGATGACCCCGGTCACTCAAAACTGGATGCGCGCGCGCGCGCGCTGGCAAAGCGCCTCGAATCGGTAGCCGCAAAACTCTCTCGCCGCGAAGCACTATTGCGCACTCTCATGCTTGCGAATTCGTCGCCTGGCATACGCATCCCGGAGGACGGCCCCACGCCGCTCACGCCCGTCATGGCGCGGCTGAAGGATATTCGCTCACGCGTTGAAAACTCAGGCTCGCTTCCACCGGCCGTCGCGGAGTCGGCGCTCGACGAAGCGCAACAGTTTGCTGATGCGATCGATCACCTTACAGCGCACGACGACGCGGCGGCGCGGGTGGAAAAGCACGCGGCGGTCGATCTTTGCGCGGTTATCAAACGCCTTCTGCCCGCATTCGAACGCATGGCCAAGCAGAAGCAGCTGACTTTCAAATCCCGCGCGCCGGCGCATCTGCCTAATCTGTGCGCGGACGAGCCTAGCCTGGCCCGCGCCCTGACGCGTATTTGCCGGACCCTCCTTGATGGAATGACCGGTCACGATCAACTGACGCTGACAGCGATCAAGGAAGGCAATGACGTCGTTCTCACCTTCCGGATCCAATCGCCAACCTTCGATCCTGACGTCCTGAAGGTTCTCGTGAACAAGTCGCAATTCGAAGGTCAGATCACGACCCCCGCGCAGATCAACGTGCTGGAGCTCGTTGACGCCCGAATTGCCATCAATCAGATCGGCGGAAGCATCCGTCTGGATGAAGGCGCCGAGTCCCAGTGGTTTGTGCGTGTGTTTTTTCCCCTTCGGGATACCCAGCAAAGCAGCTATCCGCCCGCCCGCGCCACGTTCGGCTAGTTCAGGGTCATGGCACAATCAGAGGACACCGCGGCCGCGGGGGCATTCAATCCGGTTGCCGGCGTTGCCGACGCGGTCACGGATTTTCTGAAGGCGCCGCGGCTGGGACGTGCAGTTTCGCAAGCCGCGCTTGAGCGCATTGCCGGGCTCTTCACGAGCAACACACGGTGCATCGACGCGGTGGCGTTCAGCTGCGCGCAGTCCCCCGATGGCCGGGTGCGCGTCGGACTGTCGATGTCCGGGTCCTCAAGGCTGCAACCGCTTGTCGGGAGACTTGTCGAGAATTCGCAGTGGAGAACGGGCGCCTCCGAATGCTTCTCGCTGGGCAGGTGCGCCACACCCTATGGACTTGTCGAGGTCATCGCGATCCGCATCAGCGACGGCGAGGCACCAGTGGCGGGCGGGTGCGTCGCTTTTCGCACCGCGCCCACAGCGGAGGAATGGCGTTCACTGTCCGCCTTGAGCCGGCTGGCGGGCGCAATTTTGAGCGCGAGCCCGCAGGATTGCTCCGCGCAGGATGACGGTCTGGGATCCGCCGTCTTTCTGTCCGACATGAACGATGCGCTTCGGCTCGGCGCCGATATCTATTGGAGCACGGACCAGCACGCAACGATCCGGAAGATCGTCGTGCTGAGGCCGGGCGAAAAAATCGCCTCGTTGTGGGCCCTGGAGGGGAAGGATCTCGGCAAATTCGTCAGTGAACACGTTCTGCGCGATCAGCACGCCTTCTTCGATGCGAGCGCCGCGATGCGAACCATGCAGGGCGCAAATGTGTCGTTCACGTTGTCGGGATTGCCGGCGCGCGATGGCGGATGGCACGGAATTGCACGACTGGCGGAGAAAAATACGCCCACCCATCTGGACGACCATAACGCGGGCGTGCTGATTGACAAGCTCGCTGCCGCACGCGAGCGCGAAGCCGACATGCGCAAGGAAGCCGAAGTCGTGCTCGATGGCCTGCGCGTCATGACAAGCGGAAAGCCCGGGCGGGAGGTGTTCTCCGCCCTGCTCAACCTCCTGGCGCCGCCGCTCGGCTTTGACGAAGCGCTTATCGTGCAGCGTGAGTGGGCAGGCCAGGTCACAGTGGCCGTCGCGACGGACGATCGCCTCGCCGAACTCGACTGGAGCGGCGCCGCCGACACTCTCTTCAAGACATCCGAGGTGGCCGTGTCGCTGGACGTAGGGACCCTCGCCGAATTGCCGCCAGCCACGACCGGCCGCGTCTTCCGCAGCGGCCTGTGCGTGACGCTCGCCGGCGGATCCAAACCCACCGTCATGCTGTGCCTGCACAGCGACGCGGGATATTTCTCCAGCCGCCACCTGGCTCTCGGGACGCGCCTGTCGCTGATCGCATCGCAGGCCTTTATGAACGAGGAGGAACGCCAAAAGGTCGTCAACTCGTCCAAGCTCGCCACCATTGGCGAGATGGCCGCTGGAGTCGTGCACGAAATCAACCAGCCGCTCACCTCGATGTCGCTTGCGATCGGCAATCTGGTCGACATGCTCCATCTATCCGACGAGTGGGATCGGGAGAAGATCCTCAAAAAACTGTCCCGGGTTCAGGGCCAGATCGACCGTCTGACCAAGATCGTCGGCGGCATGCGGGTGCTATCGCGTCACTCCGATGGAATGCATGAGCCATTCGCGATCGAGACGGCGATCTTAGAGGCGCTCAGTATCGTGCAGCACAAATTGACCAAGGCGTCTATCACGACCGAAGTCACTGTCCCGCCCGAGCTCCACGCGATCGGCAATCCGCTGGAATTCAGCCAGGTCGTTCTCAATCTCCTGGGTAATGCGCACGATGCGATGACCGGCGCGCCGGCGCAACGTGACCCGGGACGTCAACGTGTCATTTCGGTGCTCGCTGAGGCAATGGAGAGCGATTGGGCGGTCCTGCGGGTTCGCGACACCGGACCCGGATTTCCCGATTCCGCCGAGCAGAAGGCCTTCGAGCCGTTCTTCACCACCAAGGCGGCCGGTCAAGGCACCGGCCTCGGGCTCGCGCTCTGCCGGCGGATTATCGAGAATATGGGCGGATCGATTACGCTCGGGAACTGGGACGGCGGGGCACAAATCGAGGTGCGCGTGAGGCGGGTGCCGCTCTAGGTCAGTGCGCGCTCCGGCGATGCACCGATGCCGGTCCTGCTCGCCACCAGCGCAAGAAATGTCGCCTCGTTGACCGCCGGGGAAAAGATGTGTCCCTGAGCCATGTCGCAGCCCACCTTCTTCAGGGCTTCAAGCGTATCAAGCGTCTCGACCCCCTCGGCGACGACGGGACACTGAATCGAGTGCGCAAGATCGACAATCGAGCGGACGATTGCAAAATCATCGGAATACTCCGTCAGTCCGCTCACAAATGACCGATCGATCTTGATCTCGCTCACAGGCAGGTGCTGGAGCCTGGTGAGTGTGGAGTGTCCGGTACCGAAGTCATCGATTGACAGGTGAGCTCCGTAGAGCCGCAGCTTGAGAAGGCGTTCGGTCAATGCGCCCATGTTCTCCGCCGCATCGCTTTCGGTCAGTTCGATGATGAATTGCTCCGGGGCCACGGCATGCCGCTGCAGGGCATCCTTCAAAACAATCAGAAACTCGTTTGTCATCACCACGTCGGCGGTGAAGTTGACGGCGAATTTCATTTGCACGCCTGCCGAATTGAGCTTCGCGCAGGTCTCCAGCGCGCCCTCAAGAATGCTGAAATCATGAAGGCTTTGGCCGCCGCCCGCTTGCACGGTCTTCAGGTACCCGCCAGGCAGCAGAAGGCCCCGCTCGGGATGATGCCAGCGCGACAGCGCCTCCGCGCCTGTGATTTCGCCGGTCGACAGCAAGATTTTGGGTTGGAAATAGGGGATGATCTCGCGCGCGTTGAGCGCGGTCCGGATGCGCATCTCGCCCGCCCTTCCGCTCGCCCGGTTGCGGTCGATCGCGGCAATGAGCTGGCCCGGTGAAAACGGCTTGCGCAGGCTTCCGGTGATGTTGAGTCCGAAGCTGGCGCCCATGCGGCGCGCCGTTTGCAAAACACGGTTGTCGACACCGCTCATCAGGACAATCTCGCCCCGGTAGGACTGGTCGCGCAGGCTCACAAGGATGTCGATCCCGTCCCGCCCGGACATCTGGAGGTCCACGAGAACAACATGGGGACTGAGCGATTCCAGCTGGCAGAAGAATTCATCAGCGCTGCGCGACGCGAGCGCGGAGAAGAGCGGGAGATGAAGGGCTTCCAAAATATCTTCCAGGATTGCATCATCATCGTCGACGACGACGACACGAAGCGCTTCATCCGAGCCCCTTCCTAAGATCATTTCCTTCGCGGGCGGGATCGAGCCCGGAGGACTTGGCCCGGAACTCGACCCTCCGATCTGAACGGCGAAAGGTTCGGCTCGCTTCGCTGGGCTACTCATCTCACGACCATCCTTGCCCCGTCATAATCCGCGACTCCGGATGGCCGTATGCTCGCCCTCCGCGCTTTAATATAATCCTAACTCGACGGGGCGCCCGGTGGACCTGTGAGGCGCCTATCGCTTCGTCCTTAACGGTCCTCTGCAGCGGCGAGGAATTTTCCCGGCGTGCATTAACCCTCGATCGGGTGATCTCGCCCAAGCGGCGCTCCGGTCCATGCGAGCGGCGCAAACCGAAACAACGGAACGATCCCCCTCCGCGGCACGCGGCAGTGTCCGCGAGCCAGCGAGGAGCACCGCGCAAATACACCTAGTTCACGCGCTCAGTCGGCAGATGAATCTGAAGCCACTTGTCATCGCCAAACACCTCGGCAGTGATATATCCACCGTGAAGCGCAATCACGAGTCTGGACGCAAGGAGCCCGATCGTCTCCTTGTCGGACTGTGCCAGATCCAGAAATGCGACGGCACTCTCATCCCAAAGCGCGTACAGGAATCGTGGATCAGCATGGAAATTGCGCAGTTCGAATCGAAGAATGGCGTGCCGTTCGCTGTCGACGAGCGCGGTCAGGACGACTTGAACCTCCCGATCGAAACGCGCAAGCAGCGTCACGAAAATATCCGCAATCGCCTTGTTCAGTCTGAGCTCATCGAGCTGGACGGGCGGCGAGAATTTCGGCGGCCGGACCTCCAAAGAGACGCCCCGATTCCGTGCGAACGGCTCAAGGATCCGTGCCAGTCGTCCGACGAAATCGGTCATATCGATGGAGCGGAAAATGAACGCCGTATCGTTCAAAACGTCGTGGTTGGTGGCGACGCGGTGGAGAACCTGGTGAATCGTCTGCGCGTCCGCGACGGCGGTCTCCAGCTTTTGGATTTCCGCGACTCGCCCGCTGCCGGATACGCATGATTTTGCCGCGGGGGGGCGGTTGAGAAAGCTGTCGAGCGTCGCGCGCGCCTGCGGCGCAAATTCAATGGAAGCCCTGTCGGCAACGGATACCATCGACTTCAGTTTCTTTTTCTGGTCTTGCACCTCCTGAGAGAGATCAGGGAGGGCACTGAAAAAGCTTCGCGTCTTGATCTCGAAGGGGGCATTCGGCTTCGTCAGCGTTTCTCGCGCGCGGTTGATCGCCTGAACGAGCGCTTTTGCGTCCACCGGCTTGCGAAGAAATTCCATCGCCTGCGCTCGAAATGACTCGACCGCGACGGCTTGTGTCTCGTCTCCGGTCAGAACGATGAATGCGAGTTCCCGGTCAAATTCGGAACGAAGAAGATCGATGACTTCGGCCCCTGTGATGCCGGGCATGTTAAAGTCGAGAACCACGATGCGCCGAAAGGGATCGCGCTTGAGGATCTCGCGTGCATCCTCGATATGGCACGCCGTGGAACAATCGATTTTCCTCAGCGCCAGCAACTCCTGAATTTCATTGCAGATCGAGATTTCATCGTCGATATGAAGGACACTGACGATCTGGGCGTTCGGCATTGAGGCACCATCGAAATCTGTTGCGAAAAGCATTCGCGATTTTGTCGAGCGGTAGAGCCTATTGCCAAATGCTTACGATTCTTTCTTGCGCGCCAAACCGAAGAGAAATTATACCGTCTATTTTTTATGGTTACGGTCGAGCTTCCTCACTGGGGGGATCACAAGTACAGGATCGGGGCACAACCTGTGGGTGGGAGAAAGGGAACTTGTGTTCAACGTTCTTTGCAAATTCCGCCCGGAACAGCAGATCTGTCTCTTGCGGAGACGTATGTGGCCCCAGTCATATTTCACGGCTACTGCCATCCGGTTTCGGTTCTGATGTCGTGGCAGGGTCGTGCGTATCGTGCATGGCTTGTGGCGTCGTGGGTATCACGGACCGGATCATCGCAAGCTCTAACGGTAGAAGCGACGCAGCCTCGGCCCGTTCCAACGTCTCGCGCGCCATCCCGGGCGATCGGTCGAAAGGAATCCTCAATGGCATCATGCACCGCAATGGGAGGGACGAAGACGTTCTCAAAACGAATTTCGGCATCTCTGCGCTCGCGCCATTGTGAGAGAATGCGCAAGTGCCGCCCCGCGACCTTGATCGCTGTGCCTGGATCGTTCACCGCGGGCGACAGCGCCCGCGAAGCGATCTCCGTCATACGGTCAGACCGAAACGCGGATCATCCTTGAAGGTGCTGCGCCGGCGAAAGGCGTTCGCCGCCTCGATCAGCGCCTTGGATGGCATGCACCCCACTGCGGCGCAGGCCGTGCCCCAGTGACCGTCATTTGCCAGCGGGAAATCGTCGGTGTAGCGGCGCGCCTCGCGCAGGGCTGAAAGCCCTGCGGTGCCTGCCCCGGCAATGACGGTGTCAAACGTCATTGGCCGTTCCCTGCGGTGGCTTCAAGTTTGTCTGCTCATGATGACCCTGTCGCTCTGCTTCTTCTCGACAGCGCCCAAAGAAAGCCCATCCCGATCCCTCCCGAAATCAGCGATGCAATCAGAATTCCGAATTTCGCCGATTGAAGTGCGCCGCCGTCAAACGCGAGATTGCCGATGAAGAGCGCCATGGTGAAGCCAATGCCGCACAGCGAACCCGCAGCGAACAGCATCGGCCAGCTGATATCGCCAGGCTTTCGCGCAAGACCGCAAACAACCGCCAACCAGGTAAAGCCGAATATCCCCAAGGGCTTGCCCACGGTGAGCCCGATGATGATTGCGACTGCAATGGGGTCGAGCGCTCCGGCGAGCGAGATCGTGACCCCTGCGTTGGCAAGAGCGAACAGCGGCAGGACAAAAAATGCCGACCAGGGGTGCAAGGCGTACTCCAAGCGCTGCTGGGGTGAGAGGCTCTCCACAGCCGCGCGCGCAAGCTTTCGCCGCACCGATTCGGGTTGGTGTCCTAGCTCCCTCTCCAGTGCACTTGGAGCGGTACTCTTGGCCCATTCCAGAAACCGTTCGAGCCTGTCTCTCTCGACCCACGGCTTCACAGGCGTAAGCAGTCCGAGCGCAACACCTGCGATGGTCGGATGAATGCCCGACTGGTGCAGTGCCGCCCATGTCAGAAGCCCAATGAACCAGTATGCCAGCACCGATCGCACGCCTGACCACTGCATGAGCACCGTCACGCCGAACCCCACCAGCGCGCCAACGAACGGAATGACATGGAATCCATGGCTATAGCCGATCGCGATGACCAGGATTGCGCCGATGTCGTCGATGATTGCTAGCGCCAGGACGAATATTCGCAGGCTGTCGGGAACGCGCTTGCCTAGCAAGGCCAGACAGCCGACGACAAACGCGATGTCGGTTGCCATGACAACGCCCCAGCCGGACGTCGCCTGCGGTCCGGTGGCAAGTGCCAGATAGAGTCCCGCCGGGACAACCATGCCGCCCACGGCCGCAATAATCGGCAGGACGGCATCTCTGGGATTGCTCAATTCGCCATGGGCGATCTCCCGCTTGATCTCCAGTCCGATGACGAAAAAGAACAGGGTTACCAGCCCGTCATTGATCCAGTGGCGCAGCGGGAAGTCCCAAGCTGTGCCGCCAATGCGCAAACCGACTATGGTTCGCCAAAATGAATCAAAACCCTGACCGTAAACAGAGTTGGCAATGACCAGCGCGGCAATTGCCGCCAATAGCAGCACGACGCCGCCGGCGGTCTCGGTGTGAATGAACCTCTGAAATGGTGACTTGATCGTGTCGATCGGTTCTTTTGGTAATGCCGGGCCCGACGTCTCATGTCCATCGCTCATGCTGTGTCATTCCTCGTGATGAGACTGTCGATGGCGCGCTGCTATTCACACCCTGACAATGCTATTCGATTTACGGCAGCGGCAAAGCTGTGTGGCGGCCGCCGCCGGAATAACGGTCGAGATTCGTCAAATGGTGCGATCGTTTCCACTCACATGTCGGAACCAGCGGCCGCACCACTCTACCCATTCCTCATGCGCTTAGTCACCCGCGCCGGCGTCGGCCCTGGCAGCATGCTCGGTGCCCGGTCCGTGCTCGTGCGGACCGCGGGCGGTCAAGAGCTTCAGCATAACCGAACCCGTGTTGCGGAAGTTGTGGATGGTGCCCGAGGTCTTGCCCCGGTCTTGCTAGGTCTGTTTTTCAAGTCGGTAAGCGAGCTGGGCGCGGGTCAGACCAAGCTTGCGCGCTGCCTCGGACAGGTTCCCATTGGAAAGTTCCACCGCGCGCATCAGGATCGAGCGCTCGATCTCCGCGAACGAGCGGCCGCTCTTGAGCGCGAGGTCCTCGATTTCGACGTCGGGTTCACCGCCCTTGCGCTCGGGGTCGTCGGCGCGCGCCCGTGCGAGATGCTCGTTGCTCGACCGCAGCAGTGCCCCCGAGATCGGGCCGTGGTCCTCGGCCATGATTACCGTGCGTTCGATGATGTTCTGAAGCTCGCGGATGTTTCCCGGATAGTGATACCCCATCAGCAGGTCGAGCGCGCGCGGATCGATGCCCGTGATGTCCTTCTGGTACTTCTTGGAGAAGATCTCGATGAAATGATTGATCAGGATCGGGATATCATCGATGCGGCTGCGCAGCGCCGGCAGGTGGATGTTGAAGACGTTCAGCCGGTACAGGAGATCCTGCCGGAAGGTTTTGTTCCGGACGGCCTCGTGCAGGTCGATGTTGGTCGCGGCAATAATCCGTACATTGACTTCCATCTGATGGCTGCCGCCGACACGCTCGATCACCTGGTCCTGCAACACGCGAAGGAATTTGGCCTGCGCGCTGAGCGGCATGAGGCCGATTTCATCGAGAAAGAGCGTCCCCTTGTGGGCCCGTTCGAAGCGGCCGGCGCGCGACTTGTCCGCACCGGTAAAGGCGCCTTTTTCCACGCCGAACAATTCCGCTTCGATGAGATTTTCGGGCATCGCCGCGCAATTGATGGAAACGAAGGGATGCGAGGCGCGCTCGCTCTGGTGATGAATGAGCTGGGCAAACCGCTCCTTGCCGGTGCCGCTCTCCCCCTCGATGAGGACGCAGACGTCAGTGGGCGCACAGCGCGCGACCTTGTGCAGGGCAGCTTCGAAGCTCGATGACGCGCCGACGATCGGGGCCTTCGTGGCGGAAAGACCGTCTCCGCCCTCCGCGGCGGTCCGCGTTGCGAGGCGGGTCGCTTTCGGCTTTGGTGCCTGCGGTCTGAAATTGGAGGTCGTGGACTGCATGTAGGACAAATCCTCATGGGGATCATCCCATTCGTGCACGGGCTTGCCGATGATGCGGCAATGCTCATGGCCAAGGCTCTGGCATTCCGTTTCGCGATACAGGATGGGCCGCCCCATGAAGGCCGTCGTATATCCCGACGCATAGCCGATCTGCATCCAGCATCCCGGCTCGGAAACCTCGGTACCGACCAGGCGCACCGCAGCGGCCTCGATCGAATTCTCCCAGATGAACTCGCCGTAATGCGTCCCCTTTTCGACGTCGATCTGAATCAGAACCGGTTTGACAAGGACGACGCCCTCAAGCGCGTGAAGCTGTGGGCCGACGGAGAACGCATCGAAGTCATTGTGGTCGGACCGCATCTTGCGGGCCCACTCAGCATCGCGGCAGCCTGACACATAGCCGATCCGTGTGATGAGCGTACGGGCCGCGCGGTAGCCGAGGGCGCTGATGAGCTCCGCCCTGAAGCTTGCGAACGCATCGAGATGCATCATCATCATCCGATGGCCGCCAAGCCCGATCTCCCCCAGCTCGGGGTGGAAGCTCAGGCCCGCCCAGAGTGCGCGGATGTCGGGGAACAGCGCGCTTTCGCGGATGTCGTCGTAGGTGGGACCACGCTCATTCATCGCGAATACTCCTCGCGGGTTTATGCTGCGCCGCAGTCGCAATTTGCTGCATTGCAGTATTTCAGACGGGCGCCTTCAGTCTTTTATCTAATCATGAAATAGCCGCCAGCCGGATCACGAAATCATAAAGATGCGAGAGACGCTACACAAGCTGAGTCACGCCCGCGGTATTGTCGCTCCCCGACATTGTGCTTAGATATCAAACATATACTTCCCGGCGCAGGGTTCGATCCGCGAATGGCACGAATGGTGCAATTTCCGGGCAAAGCTAAAGGCAATAACGGTAAGGGAGGAGAGTGTGGGGATCGACGCCGCGACGTCAAACCGTCCAGAGCACCCCCATGTCAGCATTACGCGCGTGGTGCGCGGGCGCTTTGTCGAATTCCAATTTTCGCTTGGCGATGAAGACCTCGTCGTCGAGCTCATCATGCCGCCTGATCCCTTCGCCGAATTCTGCCGCGAGCGCGGCCTCCCTGTCCACGCGGCCGGCGATGGTGTTCGCGAGGCCTACGGGTTTTTGCGGCGCAGGCACATATGCCTTCCCGAACTGAGTGAGACACCCGATCCCGTCACCGCCGAAGATACAAGAGGGTCCGCGGCATGAGCCTTGAAATCAAAACAGCAACCGTCGAAAAGGTTCGCGAGACATACAGCTACCTTGCGCGGCGTTACGGCAAGGACAAGCCGGCGTCACGCTATGACGAGGTTTCGTTCGACCTCCAGCCGTCAGCCAATTTTCACTATCGCCCGCTCTGGCGGCCCGAGTTCGAACTCTACGATCCTCGCCTCACCTCGATCGTGATGAGCGATTGGGACGCCCTGCGCGATCCCCGTCAATATTACTACGCCCCTTATAATATCGCGCGCGCCGGCATGATCGACGGTGCGCAAAAAAGCCTCAAGCTCGTCGAGGAGATGGATCTCCTCGCCCAGATGTCTGCGGAGTGGCGCGAGGCCGCCATCAGCTATCTCGGGCCGGCGCGGCATCTGGAATGGGGCGCCAACATGAACTGCTACCAGATCGCCGCGGACGGATACGGCGTCGCGGTCACCGCGCCGGCGGCATTCTGTGCGCACGACCATCTCGGCATGGCGCAGCTCGTGACCGGCATTCTGCTGGTCCTCGATCCGGGCGAGACGCTGATCAATCGCGCCAAGGAAGAATGGCTGGGCGCGCCGGCGTGGCAGGGCGTTCGCCACATGGTCGAAGACAGCTTCGTTCTCGAAGACTGGTTCGAGCTGTTCGTCGCGCAAAACCTGGCGTTCGACGGTATCGTCTATCCGCTGCTCTACGACCACTTCGATCGCGAGGGCCGCGCGCACGGCGCATCGGGCATTTCGCTCGTGACGCAGTTCATGCGTGACTGGAATGCGGAAAACATTCGCTGGGTCGATGCGGTGATCAAGCGGGCGGCGCAGGAATCCCCTGAAAACGCGCAACGTCTTTCGGGCTGGGCGCGCGCCTGGATGGCCCGGTCGCTCGAAGCGGCGACACCGCTCGCAAGCCGGGTTCTCGGCGCGCAGGGTGAGGACGTGATCGCGCAGGTCACCGTGGCGCTGAAGGCCCGCGCGGCCAAACTCGGTCTGGAGGTCTGAATGTCGAACGTATCGATCACGCTCAACAGCGTCGGCGACGGCCGTGCGATCGCGGATGCGATCATCGAGGACAATAAGGGCGCTCTGATGCAGGAAATGCCGGCGTGCCTGAAGATCGATTGTCCCAATCGGCTCGTCATCAACCGCGGTTCCGTGTCCGAAAAAATCGGGCGGGAGTGGGATGTTCAGGAGATCCATCTCTCGCTCATCTCGCTGTCGGGAAACGTCGACGAAGATGATGATTATTTCGCGCTCGAGTGGAAGCGCTAGACGCCCGCATTTCAAAGGCAACGGAGTGAGACGATGACAACGCACAAAAAGCTCTCGGCCAAGGAAAAATACAACGTCATGACCCGCGGACTGGGTTGGGACACGACCTACCAGCCGATGGACAAGGTGTTTCCCTACGACAAGTTCGAGGGAATCAAGATTCACGACTGGGATGCGTGGCAGGACCCGTTCCGGCTCACGATGGATGCCTACTGGAAATTCCAGGCGGAAAAGGAGCGCAAGCTTTATGCTGTCATCGATGCGTTCGGCCAGAACAACGGGCATCTCGGCGTCACCGATGCGCGTTACATCAATGCGCTGAAATTTTTCCTCACCGGCGTCACGCCGCTGGAATACGGCGCGCATCGCGGCTATGCGCGGCTCGGGCGTCATTTCACCGGCGCGGGTGCGCGCGTCGCGGCGCAGATGCAGAGCATCGACGAATTGCGCCACTGCCAGACACAGTTCCACACACTCAGCCACTACAACAAGTTCTTCGACGGGCTCCACGATCCGGTCCACATGTTCGATCGGGTGTGGTACCTCTCCGTCCCGAAGTCCTACTTCGAAGACGCGATGACCGCTGGACCGTTCGAGTTCATCACGGCGATCTCGTTTTCCTTCGAATACGTGCTGACCAATCTCCTTTTCGTTCCGTTCATGTCCGGTGCCGCGTTCAATCGCGACATGGCGACCGTGACGTTCGGCTTCTCCGCACAATCGGACGAGTCGCGGCACATGACGCTCGGGATCGAGATCATCAAGTTCATGCTCGAGCAGGACGAAGCGAATCTGCCGATCGTGCAGCGCTATATCGACAAGTGGTTCTGGCGCGGTTTCCGCCTTCTGAGCCTCGTGTCGGCGATGATGGACTATATGCTGCCGCGCAAGGTTCTCTCATGGGCCGAGGCGTGGGAGGTCTATTTCGAGGACGCCGGCGCGGCGCTGTTCAAGGATCTGTCGCGTTACGGGTTGAAGATGCCCAAATACCACGAGCAGGCGACCGCCATTAAGGACCGCCTCTCGCATGAGATCTGGACGACGTTCTACAACTATACGCAGGCGGCCGCCATTCACACATGGATCCCCAGCGAATCCGAGATGGCGTGGTTCTCGGAAAAATATCCGACCACCTTCGACAAGGTCTATCGCCCGCGTTACGAGATGTGGGCAAAGATGGCGCAGGAAGGCAAGCGCTACTACAACGGAACGCTTCCGCAATTGTGCCAGGTGTGCCAGGTGCCGATGGTGTTTTCGGAGCACGACGACATCACGAAGATCGCGTTCCGCGTGTCGGAATATAAGGGCGAGAAGTATCACAGCTGTTCGGACGGCTGCCGCGATATTTTCGAATTCGAGCCGGAGAAATATGTCCAGTCGTGGTTGCCCGTGCACCAGATCTATCAGGGCAATTGCGGCGGCGCGTCGGTCGAGGATGTGCTCAAGTGGTACCACTTTAATCTTGGTGCGGACAATATGGAGTATATCGGTTCGCCCGACGAGCGGCGCTGGAACGCATGGAACGGGCCCAAGCGGCTCCTGGCGGCCGAGTAGGCGCCCCGCACAAATCTCTGGAGACATAGGATATGGCCGTCACTGCATCGAAGCCGGGCTACCACGGTCCGTTTTTGGACAAAGTGGAGAATTTCCACGGCAATCAGATCGTCTATCTTCATTGGGAAGAGCATCTGATGTTTTGCGCCGCGCTGGCGTTTCCGTTGCCGCCGGAGATGCCGTTCAGGGATGTCGTGGAAAAGATCATTCCCGCGAGCTACAGCCTGCATCCGGATTTTGAGAAGATCGACTGGTCGCAGGTGCGCTGGATGCTCGATGGCAAGACGTTCGTTCCGGATCTGGATAAATCACTGAAAGACCTGGGCATTGGCCACAAATCGCTGATCCGCTTCTGGACGCCGGGTCTTTCCGGATATCGCGGCAGCTTCAGTTGAGCGCGGCGCGCCTCGCCGAGGCCGCCGCACATCGAAGAGCAACATTGTTGGAGTTCAGGCACACACCAATATGAGCGCAAGGGTCACAATAGAGCCGATCGGTGAAACGGTTGAGGTCGAGCAAGGACAGACAATCCTTGATGCATGCCTGCGCGCCGGTGTGTGGCTGCCTCACGCGTGCCTTCACGGCCTGTGCGGGACATGCAAGGTCAACGTGGTGGACGGACACGTCGATCACGGTTTGTCGTCGGATTTTGCGCTGATGGAATTCGAGCGCAACGAGGGCAAGGCCCTTGCATGCTGCGCGACCATCGAGGGCGACGTGGTGATCGAGGCGGATATCGAGGAAGATGCGGATGCACAGCATCTCCCGGTGCGCGATTATGAGGGGCGTGTCGTGCGTCTCGAAAATCTCACCCGCGATATCAAGGGCGTATGGATCGAGCTCAGCGGGGATGGCATCGCGTTCCAGGCCGGCCAGTACATCAATCTTCAGCTTCCCGGGATTGAGGGCGCGCGGGCATTTTCGATTGCGAGCGCCCCGTCGCAAAAGCACTTGATCGAACTCCATATCCGCAAGGTCCAGGGTGGTGCGGGCACGCAATTCGTCCATGACACCCTTGCAGTGGGCGACCGTCTGACGTTTTCGGGGCCGTATGGCCGCTTCTTCGTGCGCACGTCGATCGATCAACCCGCAATCTTTGTTGCGGGAGGCTCAGGGCTCTCGAGCCCGAAGTCGATGGTGATGAGCTTGCTGGAGGCGGGGGACGCGCGCGAAATCTATCTGTTTCATGGCGTTCGCACGCGCGCGGATCTCTATTTCTCCGAGGAATTCGAGGAACTGGCGCGGCGCCACGCCAATTTTCACTATGTTCCCGTTCTCTCGGAGCCATCAACGCACGACGAATGGGCCGGCGAGACCGGATTTGTCCATGAGGCGATGGTGCGGCACTTCGACGGAAAATTCTCGGGAAACAGCGCCTATCTGTGCGGTCCTCCACCGATGATCGAGGCGTCGATCCGCTCGCTCATGAAGGGGCGGCTGTTCGAGAAAGATATTTATACGGAGCGCTTTGTGACGGCGGCGGATGGTGAGGCCGCTGTCAGCCCGAGCACCGTGTTCAAGCGGATTTGAGATGAGCCGCGAGCCAGAGGAAAGGTCACCCGCGCGGTTCGAGGTTCATATCGTGGAAACGCAGGAGAGTTTCGAATGCGCGCGCGATCAGGAGATTTTGAAGGCAATGGTCCAGCTTGGGCGGCGCGGTATTCCATCGGGATGCCACGGCGGCGGGTGCGGGGTCTGCAAGATCAAAGTGCTTGAAGGACAGGTGCGGGCGCAGATGATGAGCCGGGATCATGTCACACAGGAAGAGGAAAGCGCCGGTTACGTCCTTGCCTGCAGGGCTGCACCTTTGACGCCCCTGAAAATCGAGGTCGTCGGTAGCATGAACAAGGTGATCGCGCGGCGTTATGGATTTATCTAGGTGAGTTACGGGCAAGCCGGATCGTCGGCTTGCATTCAAAATCAGAATGAGTGGAGGAAGCGATGGGCGTTATGAGAATCGGGCATGTCAGCATTCGTGTCCTGGATATGAAGGCCGCAGCGCGTCACTATGAGAATGTGCTCGGCCTGATCCGCACCGACGAGGACGCGAAGGGAAACGTCTATCTCAAAGGCTGGGATGAGTGGGACAAATACTCCGTCATCCTGACGCCCTCCGACCGGTCGGGAATGAACTACGTGGCCTACAAGGTCCAGTACGACAGCGATCTCGACGCGATCAAGGCGAAGATCGAGGCCAAGGGCCGCAAGGCGGAGCTGGTGCCGGCCGGCTATCTCCCCGATTGCGGACGCGCGCTGCGCTTTGAGCTTCCCAGCAAGCACACGATGTATCTGTTCGCGGAGAAGGCGTTTGTCGGCAAATCGGTTGGCGTGACAAATCCCGATCCGTGGCCCGATGGCCTTCAGGGGATCGGAGCGCATTGGCTCGATCACGTGCTCTTGATGTGCGAAGTGAACCCTGAGAAAGGTGTCAATACGGTCGCGGACAACGTCGCATTTATGCGTGACACGATGGAATTCTATCTGTCAGAGCAGGTCATGGCCGGACCGAACGGCGACTTTCAGGCGGCCGCCTTTATGTTCCGGGCGACCAAACCGCACGACATTGCGTTTGTCGGCGCGCCCACGTCCGGATTCCATCATTGCTCGTTCTTCCTCGACAGCTGGGCGGATATCCTCAAGGCCGGTGACATCATGGCCAAGAACAAAGTCAAGATCGACGTCGCGCCGACGCGCCACGGGATTACGCGCGGGGAGACGATTTACTTCTTCGATCCGTCCGGAAATCGCAATGAGACATTCGCCGGGCTTGGCTATCTCGCGCAGCCGGACATGCCCGTGATTACATGGACGGAAGAGAACTTGTGGCGCGGGATCTTCTATCATGCAGGCGAAGCTCACGCGGCGTTCACGGACGTCTATACGTCGGCATGAGCAGGAGCCTGGTTCGACACACGTCGTCATGCACCAGGTGAGCATTCCAAGAGAAACGGCAGAGAGAATGACCGGTCAGGCAGAGTTTCATAACTTCATCAATGGCGCCTTCGTGAAGGGCTCCGAGGGCAAGACCTTTCCGGTCATTGCGCCCGCGGTGGGTGAAGCATACGGCGTTGCGCACGAGGCGAGCCGTGCTGACGTCGATGCCGCCGTTGCCGCCGCGCGTGCCGCGCTCAAGGGCCCGTGGGGAAAGATGAGCGTGCCGGAACGCACGGACCTGCTCATCCGCGTCGCCCAGGAAATCGAGGCGCGCTTCGACGAATTTCTGCATGCCGAGATTCTGGATACCGGTAAGCCGAAATCCCTGGCTTCGCATATTGACATCCCGCGCGGCGCCGCAAATTTCCGGATGTTCGCCGATACGATCCGCAGCTCGGCCGGCGAGCTGTTCGAGATGGCGACGCCGGACGGTGCCGGCGCGATCAACTATTCGGTGCGCAAGCCGCGCGGTGTGATCGGCGTGATCTGCCCGTGGAATCTTCCCCTGCTGCTGATGACGTGGAAGGTTGGACCGGCGCTGGCGTGCGGCAATACCGTGGTCATCAAGCCCTCGGAGGAAACTCCGGCGACCGCGACGCTTCTTGGCGAGGTGATGAACAAGGTCGGCGTGCCAAAGGGCGTCTACAACGTGGTGCACGGGTTCGGTCCCGGATCGGCGGGTGAGTTTCTCACCCAGAACGCCGATGTCGACGGCATCACGTTCACGGGCGAAACCCGGACCGGCGAGGCGATCATGCGCGCTGCGGCGAACGGTGTGCGTCCGGTGTCGCTTGAACTTGGCGGCAAAAACCCGGGAATCGTGTTTGCCGACGCGGATCTCGACAAGGCTGTCGAAGGGACGATGCGCTCGGTCTTCGCAAATTGCGGGCAGGTTTGTCTCGGCACCGAGCGCGTGTACGTGGAACGCCCGATTTTCGATCAGTTCGTCGCGCGCCTCAAGGCGGGCGCCGAGAATCTGAAGATCGGCGGACCGCTTGACGAGGGTGTAAATCTGGGGCCGCTCATCAGTGATGAGCATCGCACCAAGGTCCTCTCCTACTACAAGCTTGCGGTGGAAGAGGGGGCAACGGTCGTCACCGGCGGCGGCGTACCGAAATCCACAGGTGCGCTCAAGGGCGGCTTCTTTGTCGAGCCGACGATCTGGACGGGGTTGAGCGATTCCGCGCGGGTCGTGCGCGAAGAGGTGTTCGGTCCATGCTGCGCAATTCTGCCGTTCTCGGACGAGGACGACGTGATCGCGCGCGCCAATGACACGAAATACGGATTGGCGGCCGCGATCTGGACCGAGAATCTCGCCAAAGCGCACCGGGTTGCGCGCCAGCTTGATGTGGGAATCTGCTGGGTCAACAGCTGGTTTCTGCGCGACCTGCGCACGCCGTTCGGAGGCGCGAAGAGCTCGGGCGTCGGCCGCGAAGGTGGCGTCCATTCGCTCGAGTTCTATACCGAACTTGAGAACATCTGCATCAAGTTGTGAGCGCCAAAATGAAAGAGACCATCCAAGCCGCCGCCGATCGTCTGTGGGAAGCGTCCCAGAGCGGAAAGCCCTGCGCGCCGGTCCGCGATCTCATCGGGGATCTCGATCTCGATGCGGCATATCAGGTGCAGAATATCAATTGCGAGCGGATGGTCGCGGCGGGGCGCCGGATTGTCGGGCGCAAGACCGGCCTGACGTCGAAGGCGGTTCAAAAGCAGCTCGGCGTCAACCAGCCCGATTACGGAATCCTGTTTGACAGCATGGATGTTCCGCTCGGCGAAGAAATCTCGGTGACGCGCGTGCTCCAGCCCAAGGTCGAGGCGGAGATCGCGTTCGTCATGGGAAGCGATCTCGACACCGACCGGCTCACGAGCGCCGACATCATGGGCGCGGTGGCGTACGCGGTCGCGGCCATCGAGGTCGTCGGAAGCCGGGTCGCGAAATGGGATATCTCGATCCGCGACACGATTGCGGATAACGCCTCGAGCGGGGTCTATGTGCTGGGCGACCAGCCGCGCAAGCTGAGCGAGTTCGACCTGCGGATGTGCGGGATGGTCATGGAGCGCGGCGGGGAACCGATCTCGGTCGGCGCGGGCGCCGCATGTCTTGGAAGCCCGGTCGCGGCGGCCTTGTGGCTCGCCAAGGTGATGGCGCGGGCGGGG